>CENF01216873.1_pt1 | contig 14093 bp, 10 predicted proteins | sample 361291 | NCBI WGS metagenome assembly CENF01 (sample SAMEA2619399, study PRJEB7988) | marine metagenome | isolation source: saline water (ENVO:00002010), including | reverse complement strand
TACCAGACACATTCATAAGTATTTCGACAAACCAGAATGCTCAACTTGTGACTAAGACTGTTACTTTAACTTGGTCTAGTGTTGGAGCAGATAATTGTACAGCAAGCGGCGACTGGGAAGGCGATAAAGGTTTAAGTGGATCCGAAGAGGTAGAGGTAATAAAAGTTGGTACAAATTTATTCACTCTTATATGCCAAGCACAGAGTTACCATCATAAAGAAGCTAATGTAAGGGTAGAAGGATACATAACAGAAAACAAAACAATTCAGCAAATTGTAGGAAACATATCGGTAAATAGAGAGTTTTACATAAGATACCCTCAGAACCCTGTTGAGAATCAATACCCTTTAGTATTTATTTTTCATGGTGCTGGTGGCAATGGTGAACAGGAAATGAATCGTCATGCCGAAATCTTAAACTTAATTGATGAAGGAAAATTTATCGGTATATTCCCAACAGGCTTTGAAAATAGATGGAATGTAAGTGGTGAAACAAATGCAGATGACGTTGAATTCTTCGATTTAATGATTACTGAACTGAACAACTCTTCTATTTTTGATACAAACAATACATATGCAATTGGAATCTCAAATGGAGCTGGAATAATCAATAAAATTGCTAAAGAAAAGGATTTGTTGAAAGGAATTGCTCCCTTAATAAGTCAACAATCTGAACCAGTTGGAGAGATAGTCCCTGGTATTCCATTATCTGTTTATCAAGTTAACGGTGAAAATGATGATCTTGTACCTATTGAGGGAGGATCAGGTGTTGCTGGCACAATATTTATGTCTGCTAAAGCTAGTGCTGAGAATTGGGCTATAAATTTTAATTGCTCAATGACACCAAATGAAGAAGAAATCTATTGGGGATCATTTGAGGTAGCAGAATTTACATATGCAGATTGTTTGAATGGAGTTGAAGTTAAATATTTTGTTGTAAAAGATTCTGGCCACAATATACAATTTGAAAACCAAATTGATTTATTTAATCAAATTTGGGAGTTTTTTATTAGAACAACTAATTAAAATTAAAACACTTAGGGGGGAAGATGGAGATTTCATTAATAGGTTGGATACATACAATTTTAGGGACTTTAGCAATATTTGTTGCTGTTTTTATCATTATTGCTCAAGGCTCCATAACCAAGAATAATTTCTTGGGAAAGTTTTATATAATTGCTACTTTTATCACTGCGTCTACAGCCTTAATGCTTTATAAGAATGGTGGTTTCAATCTTGCTCATCTACTAGCAATATTTACATTGATTGCAATTTTGTTGGGATTGGCTTCTGAAAGATTCAGTTTTTTTGGTTTATCTAGGTATATCCAAGCAATATCTTACACAGGCAGTGTGCTTTTTCATTTAATACCGGGGATCGCAGAAGTGAATAAAAGACTACCATTAGATAACCCAATGGGTTTATCTGTTTTAGACCCTCTCAACATCAAATACTACCTGATATTTACAGCTGTCATAGGTATAACAATTCTTGTCCAAATATATCTTATTTGGAAGAAAAAAATTTAAGCGTTATTTTTTTTCCAGAAAGAATGGAGCAGGTAGAACCAAAAGGCGTTTATTACAGGTTCCACAAAAGCATCTATAGCAGCTAAATTTAGAGATGCATTAAAGATTAATGCGGCACATATTGTAGCTAAACAAATATGCCCGATAGTGTAGACAATTGTGAGAACTAAGTCTGATAGTTTTGTTTTAAAGAACTCATGTAACAGGTAAAACCAGAAACCATTTATTACAGGCTCCACAAAAGCATCTAAAGCAGCTAGATTTAGAGATGCATTAAAGATTAATGCGGCACAAGTTATAGCTATTATGATATGTCCAATGGTATAGATAAAAGCTAAACCTATACTACCAAGACTCCTGCTTCTTTGTTCAATTAATGATGCAAGTTTTTTACTTGGTTCAGTGGTGCTTTCTTTAATAATATTGGCTAATTCAGTCATTTGGTTAGTACAAGCTTAACTCTTTTTTACCTTGAATATAGGCTTTCCATGCTATTTCTTGTAAAAAAATTCTATCTTCATCAGTAATAGAATTGTAATAATTAAACTTAAGGCCAACAGGCGATGTTTGTGTAATTGAAGCAACTACGGTAGCAGCTGCGAGATATGTACCTAAAGGCCCAGGATGAGTGCCATCTATATGGTGAAGTTTAATATTAGATCTAGCAGCATAAGCCAGCTCATATGCCAGACCTACAGGGATTACAATTGAATCACTTGCTTCAGCTGCAGAATAATATGTTGTTTTAATTTTTTTTATCAAATTTGGCTCGTATCTACTATCTGCTTTTGTATATGCATGTGTCATGTAAAGGGCAGTAGTAATACCAAGATTTTGTGCTTTTTCTGCATAATTTATTGCAGTAGCTATAAACTCATTTTGATTCTGCTTGTTTGTAACTTGAGTGCTTCCACCTTGCATTATTAATAAGTCAATTTGCTGGTCTAGGTTTAAATTTTTAAAGTCTAATAGATGGTCGATATTATGGTGATGTAACCTAGAACCACCTATTGCTGATAATTTAGTTTCAATATCAGAGTCATAATGTTCACGTAACATAAATTCAACGTAATTATGAACACTGTTGTTGTAGTAGAGATAGCTATTACCAACGAACAAAATATTTTTTGGTTGTTCAGCATTTATGCTACAAGCAAAAATGCAGAGTAGGACAATTCTAATTAATTTCATTTGATAATATCTTTATGCATGGCTGTAAATTTTACAATGCTTATCAAATCTTCATTTTCATTTGTTATCTCAACATTCCAAACTGATGTGCTTTTGCCTATATGAATAGGAGTAGCTTTAGCAAAAACAAATCCATCTTTCACAGACTTTAAATGATTAGCATTCAAATTTAAGCCGACAACATTCTTTTTTTCAGGATTAATGCATAGAAAAGCAGCAAAACTCGCAACACTCTCTGCAAGAACGCAAGATGCTCCACCATGTAATAGACCTAAAGGTTGTTTAGTATGATCATTCACAGGCATCTTAGCCGTTAAAAAATTAACTCCTAATTCCAAATATTCAATGCCAAGAGTTTTGTCGATGCCTGTAGATGCATCTTTGAGGCTTATTTCCGAATAATCTTTAAACCAAATACTCATAACAGAATTATATATAAAAATTAAAAATTATTTTTTTGCAAAAAAAAGCATAATTAACATAAAAATTTAAAAAAAATTAAGAAATAGAGCTAAAAATTATTACAAAAGTACATTTTTTACATAAAAAAGTTCTGTTTTTGTAATATTAAGATTAGAATCTCAATTAATATCGCTGCTTACAATTTTAATTAGAATGTCTGGCCCAACTTCCATTCTTTGATTTGTTAAGTAGCGATACCTTTTCTTTTTTTAATAAGATCCTTTGTATAATTTAACATTGAATTTTTATCTTCTATCTGTTCATTCACAGAACATGACAGATATTCATTATTTGCAGGCAGCCAAGGATTGAATGAGCTAAAGCCAAGATTTTCTTTCTTAGAATTCCATGGCATTGGAGTTCGACAACCATCTCTACCTTTAAAGTCAGGCCAAAAATTTTTGCCAAAAGGGTCTTGTAGATCTTTAAAAGCTACATTAGTTTCTGTTAAACCAAGTTCTTCCCCTTGATATATACAGATATTACCTTCAAGTTCTAGCAGTTTTTTCATTATATTTTTTGGATTTTCAGTTATTCGAGAAGCAATACGTTGTGAATCATGGTTGCTAAAAGACCAACAAGGCCAAGATCCTGGATTCTTTGTAAAGAAATCTTTTACTATTTTGTCTGTCTTAAGGAAATCAAAATCTTCTGAAAGAAATTCAAAACAGTAAGCCATATGCAATCTATTATTGTTTGCATATTCGCCAATTATTTCCAAAGGGTTTTCAGCAACAATTTCACCTACAGATATAGCATTGTACTTATCAAGCATTGCTCTAATCCTAGTTAGGTAGCTTAGTGTTTCCGGTTGAGTGTTATCAAACTTATGCACTTGTAGCCCATAAGGATTATCTTTATTAAAACCTAGTGGTCGAACAAGTTTTGGATCTTTTGGAGGGTTATTTCTTAACTCTTTATCATGATATAAGAAGTTAATTACATCAAATCTAAAACCATCAACTCCGAAATCCAACCAAAACTTAATTTCACTTAACATCTGTTCTTGGACCTCTGTATTATGAAAGTTAAGATCTGGTTGAGACTCTAGAAAATTATGTAAGTAATATTGTTCTCTCGTTCTATCCCATTTCCAAGAACTACCTCCAAAAACTGATAACCAATTATTAGGAGGTGTGTCTGGTGTACCATCTTGCCAAACATACCAATCTTTGTATTTATTGGTTTTTGAACTACGACTTTCTTTAAACCATTCATGTTCATCTGAAGTATGACTTAAAACTAGATCAGTAATTACGCCAATATTTTTTTTATGAAAAACATCTATAAGTTTCTTAAAATCTTCATTTGACCCAAAAATCTTATCCACCTTACGATAGTTTGATACGTCATAGCCAAAATCTTTTTGAGGTGATTCAAAAAAAGGTGATATCCAAATGTAATCTACTCCTAGGTCAGAAATGTAATCTGCTTTACTTGATATTCCATTCAAATCACCAATCCCGTTTCCAGATGTATCTTGAAAAGATCTAGGATAAATTTGATAAATTACTTTGTTTTTCCAATTAATCATTTATCAGTAGATTAGCTCATTTTTCACCATAGGAATAATTTAATTTTTATATATAATCTTTACTATCTGGGGATTACATTTTGAGTTCTGAAACATTACTTATTGATTTGGGTGGGACAAACCTAAGGGCAGGTGTTGGTAACCCTGAATCTTTAAAAGTATCAGATGTCAAAAAATTTCCCATCAAAACAAATGACGACTTTTATAATGCTTTGGATTCAATAAATTCTGAGGCTAATTGTAATGAAATCATAATTTCTGCCGCTGGCCCATGTGAAAACAATACAATTTCCATGACAAATAGAGATCTTTCCATTTCAGGTACTGATGTTGAAAAAAGATTAGGTGCTTCAGGATGCTATTTGTTAAATGACTGGGAATCTATTGGCTATTCTTTACCACTAATGAAAGACAATGATCTAAAAACCATTAAGCAAGGCAACTTAGATTTGCAGAATACTTGTCTTGCGATCGGTCCTGGCACTGGTCTAGGTTTTTCTGTGCTTAGGTATGTAAAAAATACTCCTTATGTATATGCAACGGAATTAGGAAACACAAAATCTTTTAATGCATATTTCAGTAAGTTGTTTGAGGTGAATAATGATTTAGAATTTCTTGTTCTAGAAGATTTTCTTTCAGGGTCTGGTATAAAAAAGATTTATAAGGAGAAAAGTGGAGAAAGCTTAACCCCAGAAGAAGTAGTCGGAAATTATGGAACAAATGATTTAGCAACATTTGTTATCGATAAGTTTGTCATAGGCTTAGGTGTTTTGTTATCAGATTTGGCTTTAACTTTTAATGCAAAAGGGGGCATTTTTTTTGCAGGTAGTATAATGAGAACAATCTCAGAAATGAAAGCCATAAATATGCTTAAAGATAACTTTGAAAATCATCATTCAGAAGCCCACAATAATATTTTAAAAAACATTTCAATAAATTTAATTAACAAACAACATACGCCTTTGTATGGGAATTTGAATTATTCTGTCATAAGGAGGTTACATGAATAGTTTAGACTACTTAATAGTTGGATTTTATGCTGTTGCTCTTATAGCAATTGCAACTTACGTCTCTAGAACTAAAAAAGGAGAGGATAAAACACCAGAAGAGTATTTTCTGGCAGGTAGATCGCTTCCTTGGTGGGCTATAGGTACATCTTTAATTGCAGCAAATATTGCTGCTGACCAAATTATTGGTATGAATGGAGATGCCTATGCATTTGGAATGGCAATAGCAGTATACGAATGGACTGCAGCTGTAGCTTTAATTGTTGTAGGGAAGTTTCTGCTACCTGTTTATCTAAAACAACAAGTTTTTACTATGCCTCAATTATTATCTCAACGATACGATACGAGGGTGAGTAAATTACTCGCTGTATTAATGTTAATAATGTATATCTTTGTGATTTTGCCCACTATTTTGTGGCTTGGTGCGAAAGCAGTAAACAATCTTACAGGTCTAAATTTAATTATGGCTATGGTATTGCTGGGTTTATTATCTCTTGCCTACTCATTGTATGGTGGATTAAAAGCTGTCGCCTTTACTGATATTATCCAAGTTAGCTTGTTAATTTTTGCAGGTTTATACGTTTCTTATGTAGGTTTAAATGCCATATCAGATGGAGCTGGAGCATGGGAAGGTTTTATGACCTTGCAAGCTAATTTCCCTGAAAAGTTTGATGCCTTATTATCTTATGTACCTAAAGAACAAGATCCTGAAGCATATGGAAATTATGTAAAACTACCTGGTATATGGGTGCTGATTGGTGGTATGTGGATTGCTCATTTTTATTATTGGGGAACAAATCAATACATAACTCAAAGAGCACTTGGTGCTAAAAGTTTAAATGAAGCACAAAATGGCCTGATGTTTGCAGGTTTTTTAAAAATATTGATGCCTGTAGTTGTGGTTCTTCCAGGTTTAATAGCAGTTGCCCTTGAAGGCACAACTATACCTTCTCTTGAAGGCGATAGAAGTAGAGCTTATCCATCCATGTTGTCATTGCTTCCTAATGGCATATTAGGGTTAACTTTTGCAGCATTGGTAGCAGCTATCGTCTCATCTTTAGCTTCACTAACAAACAGTGTTAGCACTATATTTACAATGGATTTATATAAAGGTGATATGTCAATGAACGATAAGAGTCTTGTTGGTGTGGGTCGAAAAGCAGGCCTTATTGGTTTGATTATTTCCATCATTGTTGCACCTATCTTCCTTGGAAGTTTAGACTCAGCTTTTCAGTATGTGCAAGAGTACATGGGTTTATTTAGTCCAGTAATATTATTTGTCTTCTTGTCAGCAATTATCTTCAAAAATTCAACTTCAAACTCAGTTTTATGGGGTTCTGCAACTGCCTTAATTGCAGGTGTAATAATGAAGCTTTATGTGGCAAATACTTCTGAATCATTAATTGAACCATTTATGCATCAAATGGCTATTTCATTTTTCTTAGCTTTTGTTGTCAGTAGTTTGCTCTCACCTAACAATGAGAATGCCAAAGTCTTTGCTTTAACTGCAGAGGATTTCAAAACCTCAAAGTTATTCAATATAGGGTCGATTACCATCGTTGCTATCTTGGCTGCAATATATATAAATTACGCATAATAAATATGAAACGTTTTGTAATAATATTTTTACTATCAATACCGTTATTTAGCGATGAATTGAATTGGGAAAGAGTAAATTCTTGCCCAGTTGGAAATATGGCTTTTGTTGAAGAGGTCTTGTCTGAAATGACCTTGGAAGAAAAAGTTGGCCAAACAATTATGGCTGATTTAGATTTTATTAAACCTAGCGATCTTAAAAGATATCCAATAGGCGGAATTCTTAATGGAGGTAATACCTCACCAAATGGCAATCAAAGAGCTAGTACAAATGAGTGGAAACGTCTCGCACAGGATTTTTATGATGAATCAACGAATTCAGGAGCAGATATTCCGATTCTTTGGGGCACAGATGCAGTGCATGGTCACAGCAATGTTTTTGGTGCCACAATTTTCCCTCATAATATTGGTCTTGGTGCTTCAGCTAATGAAAAGCTTTTAGAGGATATTGGCGCAGCTGTGGCAGAAGAAGTCCTAGCTACTGGTCTTTATTGGACTTTTGCCCCAACCGTTACAGTTCCACAAGATTATAGATGGGGAAGAACTTATGAAGGTTATTCTGAAAGCCCAGAATTAGTTTCAAAATTAGGTGAAGCATTCATATATGGTTTACAAGGAAGAGGAGATCAATTCCTAGCACCAAATAAAATTATTGGTACTGCAAAACACTTTTTGGGCGATGGGGGCACTTACTTAGGTGTTGATCAAGGAGATACAAAGGTAAGTGAAAATATTTTAAAGGATATACATGGAACACCTTATTACAGTGCTCTTGATGCATGTATACAAACTGTGATGGCAAGTTTTAATTCATGGAATGGTTCAAAGGTACATGGAAATGAATACCTTCTTACTGAGGTTCTAAAGAACCAAATGGGTTTTGATGGTTTTGTTGTTGGGGACTGGAATGGTCATGGTCAAATACCAGGATGCTCTAATGGTAGTTGCCCAGAATCACTTATTGCAGGTGTTGATATGTACATGGTTCCTGAAAATTGGAAGGATCTATATCGTAATACTTTAAGACAAGCAGAGAATGGTGATATTCCAATTGAACGGTTAGATGATGCAGTGAGGAGAATCTTAATTGTAAAAGAAAGGCTTGGTCTATTTGAGGGAAAGAAACCATCAAATTCTCCTTTTTCTGAAGTAGGTTTACAACATAATAGAGATATTTCACGCCAAGCAGTGAGAGAATCTTTAGTGCTATTAAAAAATAATGAAAATGTGTTACCAATCAAACAAGGAAAAAAGGTCTTAGTTATTGGTCCTGATGCTGATTCTTTGAGAACTCAAACAGGCGGATGGACACTAGATTGGCAAGGCACCAATAACCAGAATAAAGACTTTCCTAATTCGGTTACTTTTTTAGATGCTCTTAAAGAAGAAGTCGGAGCTGAAAATGTTACCCATGTACAGTTTTTAAATAGTGTAAATGCTGAGGATTATGATGTTGCAATTGTTGCATACGGAGAACAACCATATGCTGAAGGCGTGGGCGATAGAAGTAATTTAAATTTTTCATCTAAAAGACACATAGCATTTTTAGAGCTGCTTGCAGAAAATAAGATACCTACTGTTTCTTTGTTTTTTACTGGTAGACCATTATGGGTAACAAAAGAAATTAACTTATCTGACGCTTTTGTAGTTGCCTGGTTACCAGGTACTGAATCAAGAGGCATGACAGATGTTTTGGTTAATGGTGATAAGACAAATTATGACTTTACTGGTAAATTACCCTTCAGTTGGCCTAAAAACACCTATCAAGCAAACTTGAATTACTATGATGCAACAAGTGACCCATTATTTGCATATGGCTACGGCCTTACTTATGAGGATAATGTTTCAGTTCCTAATCTTGATGAGGGAGAAATCAATGCTAACGAACAACTCCCTAAAATTGAGTTATTAAAAGGTACAATTAGTGAGAATTTCATAGGTTACATTCAAGAAAGCAACCTTCAACAAGTACAGATTTCAAGTAATAAAGTTTCTTCACAAAATAATATTGTTAAAGTCGACTTAATTGATGTTAATAAACAGGACGATACCTTAAAACTGAAAATTACTGAGTCAGATCACCTCAATAGCTTTTTACTTCTATCGAAAGAAATTCTTAATTTAAGATCATTTGATGATGGATATATAAACTTGAGAGCAAGGGTAAATGAAACAAATCAGGATATTAAATATTTAATTTCATGTGGAATAGGGTGCACTCCAGTATTAGATCTTTCAGAATTTTTGACAAAGTCTGATACTTTTATTGACTATAGTTTACCTATAAAGTGTTTTTCTAATAACAGTAGTCTTGACTTATCAAAGGTAAATTTACCCCTATACATTGCTACAAAAGGACCACTAGATTTAGATTTAATGAATGTAGAGATAGGAAGAGAGAAGGGCGAAAAGGTCCTTGAGTGTTACTAAGACTCAAGCTCATTTGCTGAGATAAGAATTCCATTTTGGTCAACATATGCCCAGTATTCTGGTTGTATGTTGACTTCATCAACCACGAAGGATGCATTAATCTCCCCTTTACCATTTTTATTGCTTTTCTTTGGACAAGCTCCAAGAGCATAAATGCCTAAGTTCATATTTTTTAATATTTGAATATCTCTAACACAGCCATTGACTATAATTCCTCCCCAATTGTTTTTAATAGCTAATTCAGCAAGATTGTCTCCTAATAAAGCAACATTCTTTGATTTGCTACCATTAATAAATAAAACAGATTGTTCTCCATCTCTAGATAAGATCTCTCTTACTAAAGAATTGTCATCTGGACATTCAACTGTAACTATTTTGCCTGCAAATTCTGTAACATTTGTGTAGGGCGTGAATCCTAAGATGAAAGGAAGATGTGGGTATTTATCTGATAGATCAGGTGTAGTCATAAAAAAAGGGAGGCGAACCTCCCTTATATATTAAACAAAAATACTAACTACTTACCAGTAGTATCCAAATCTAATCAACTTTTGAGATGGAGCGGAATAAGCTCCTCTAGGTATGCCTGCTTCAACTCCTATAGACCATGGCACAACTTCACTTTTTGCATTGTAAGATGCAAACTGAATATACCAGTTGTCTTTAGAATCCAACGTTAAGAAATAATCAAACATCTCCCAAGCTGGACGTAGATCAGTATAGTTCTCAAGTGGTAAACAGAAATAACCAGGACCATCACAACCACCTTCATCATCAACGTGTTTGTCCATATTCCATGGAGTTACATAAGAATCAGTTTCCCAGTGGTAATTAACACCAGGTTTTAATTCCATACCATTTTGTAGTCTATAGGTGTGCTCAAATCGCACTGTTAAGGCTACATCTGGAGTGTAGGGTGCTTCATTGCCTTTTAAGTTTACAAAGTTATTAGGATTTGTTGGATCAATTGAAGCTCCATAATCTCTTCCAAATAAAGCATCCTGACCATATCTCCACATTGTATTGAAATCATCTGTAAATTCTGTGTGGTAACTAGTTACGAAGCCTGATAGTTTACCTCCATCATAAGGTAACCATGTGTATTCAAACTCAACTCCCCAATGAGTTTGTTCACCAAAGTTCTCGGTTGTCCAAAGAGTTACACCTTGATCGTAATATGTGAATTGGCCAAATGTTGGTGAATTTGGGTCAGAATCGTACCCATATACTTCAACCACATCAACTGGCAAGTTACCTGTAAATTGTTTGCCATCGTAAATTGTATAAAAAACATTAAAGGAATAATTTAACGTATTGTCTTCATTTTTTGCTTTAACACCCCACTCACCTGTAGTTACATATTCTGGGTCATAATTAAGGTCTACTCTTTGACCTTCAGAGTACAACAATGAGTTACTTGGTGCCACATACACATCAGCCAAGCTTCCTGATTTATAGGCGTTAGCTAAGTAAGCGTACATAAATGAGGTATCACTCATGTCCCAATCAAGACCTAAACGCCAAGAGAAATTATCCCAAGATTGTGAAGTATCATTATTTGTAACAACAACACCACAACCAATCATTGGTGCTACACAATCGACACCGTCAACCATTTTACCCATTTGAATCCAATAATCTGGAGCTAATTGATTGATTGCGTCAAATGGATTGCCACCAGTACCATAAATTTCAGGATAACAACCATTACCACTATTACAGTTAATATTTCTGCCACCTACATCTGATTTTTCATCGTAAGAGAATCTTCCTCCAAAGGTAAAAAATAGATCATCTCTTAATGCATATGTTGCCTGACCATAAACTGCATAATGGTTTAGTTCTCTATTGGGTTGCCAAAAATAATCATGCCCATTTAATTCGGCTGTGAAATTTGCAAGCATATCGTTGTCTTCAGTGCTCGTAAAAACTCCACCAACCCAAGCCCATTTATCGTCAGCTCCAGTTAGATAAGCATCCAAAACATTTGATTCAGTAAGAAGTCTATTTATATTGAAAGCCATGCCATATTGATAATTCACACCTGAATCAATTTCAAATTGGCTTGATTGTTCTAACTCTTGATAACCATAGTTAACAGTTAAGTTAGTTGTTTCATTTAGTTGACGTTTATATATTGCTCTAAATGAATCCATATTCATCTTATTAAAGCCAGGAGTGTTTGCATAAGCTTGGAATCTATTTTCAGAACCAAGGATATCCGTACATGTATTAGCTGGTCCATCTTTAGCCATTGCACCTTGTCTTGTTTTCATCAATTCGCAGCTGAGCACATTAGTCCAACCCTTTCCATTATCTTCATAATTTTCATATTGAAGATTGATGTCAGCATTATCATCAATGACATAAGTTGCGCTTACTCTCCATGCACTATCTTGAATAGCTGTATAGAAGTCTGCTGGGTCAGCTTTAACTTTTGTGAAAGGATCTGCAAATGTTCCTTGACCACAACCATTACCAGGTTGAGTTGAGCAGCCTAGGTACCAAGCATAATCAGATAAATAACTTCTTTGATCTGGACTAGTAATTGCTTGAAATTGATCTGTGATATTAGAAGGTAATCTTCGCCAATCAAGCTGCGAACCATCCCAATAACCATCTAAAAATGAATCTTTAGATTGTTCCATATAAGCAAATCTTAATGCCAATTTTTCATTAATTGGAAGGTTATAGTGTGCTCTTAATCCAGCTTGATTTAATTGCCCACCTTCTAAATTTAATGAACCACCTTGAATATCAAAATTTGGTTTAGCAGTAACTATATTTAAAGTTCCAACAACTGAGTTTCTACCATATAAAGTACCTTGAGGACCTCTTGTAAGCTCTGTTCTTTCTAAATCAAACATCAGTGCATTGGCCGCTTGTGGTCTTGCTACATAAACACCATCAACATGTATACCAACTGCAGGATCACCTAATTCAGTGACATTCTCGGTTCTAATGCCTCTTAAAGTTATGATTGGTGCATTGGTATCAGTATTCTGAACATAGAGACCTGGAATCATATTATTTAGATCTTTTATGTTGTTTAGACCCAATTCAATCAATTGAGTGCCTGTCAAAGCTGTAACAGCTTGAGCAGTATCAAGTATATCTTTTTCAGTTTTTGTAGCAGTTGTTACAACTACCTCTAATCCTTCATCTTCTTCATCATTTTCTTGAGCAAAAGTTGGAAGCATTAAGGTTAGCAACATTAAAGTTTTTAGAAGTGTATTTAGAAAGTCCATTATTCCCCTTAGAGTTGATTAAAACTGCTTAAAAAATAAACTTATTGGTAATGTATGTCAACATTTTACATATGTTTGGCTATTGATATAATCAGGTCTTAATTCAAATCAAAAATAGCTTATTAATTCATGTCTAAAATTAAACTTAAAATAGTAAATATTTTTATTTTAATATTAGTAACAGCATGTTCAGGCGGTTCATCTGGGACTAATGAGGGTATTTATCCAATACCGACACCGGCTCCTACACCAGCTCCTACCCCAGAACCAACACCGGAACCAACTCCAGAGCCAACACCGGAACCAACTCCAGAACCGACACCGGAGCCAACACCAGCTCCAAATACTTTGTATGTCGATGATTTTGAAGATTATCCAGCTGATGTTGAAAACATTAGTCCATGGAAGGCTTATGTAAATAGATTTCAAACAGATTGCACTAGTTATATAGATGGTTACCAAGTAAGTCCTGCTCCAAATGGCGAAAATATTAGTAGTATTTCATCGGGAGAAGCTGGCGTAAATGGTGGCGATCAGTATTTAAATATTTTTAGCAATTATGGTGATGATCATAACTCAGTATGTCTGGAAACAAGTGTGTACAGAGAGTTCATAATAAATGATTCCTTTGAAGGGGATTTTTCATTTTCATTTGATGCTAAAAGGCCAGCTGCTGAAGGTTCCGCAGTTGAAGAACCATCTAGTGCTAGAGCATTTATAAAAAAACTTGATCCAAATTCTGGGTTTTCAACAGTTGAATACGAATGGCAAGATATGACAGATATTTCAAAACAAACATGGTCCAGAGGGGAGATAACCACAACTGTTGATGCTGATGCTGAACAAGGATATTACCTTCAATTTGGCTATAACAATATAGCAACTGCTTATAACCCCAGTGGAGTTCTATACGATAATGTTGTCATAGAAGGTGGTTTAGCGCCTGAACCAACACCAGCTCCATCTGTTGATTTCTGCCCAAATATTACCCCAAATGAGTACGATGAATTTAATTTAGTTTGGCAGGACGATTTCACCGGTAATGTTTTAGACACAAATGTATGGTCATATATGTATGGCGATGGCTCACAGTATGGGAT
>CENF01057619.1_pt1 | contig 14188 bp, 3 predicted proteins | sample 361291 | NCBI WGS metagenome assembly CENF01 (sample SAMEA2619399, study PRJEB7988) | marine metagenome | isolation source: saline water (ENVO:00002010), including | reverse complement strand
TCAACAGTAGAAGGTTTACCGTTAGGATCAGAAGGAGATGTCCCGTTGTAAATGCATTTATAAGTCTGATACGACGAGTTAACAACGTAGAAATCAGAGTCGTAAAGTTTAGTCGCACCCGATGATGCAGTTTTAGTCGAGGAGTAATCATGACGATACATATCATAAACGTAACCCAATCCACCAGTGGTTTGCTCTGGGGGAATCCAGTCGGTACGCCTGACCACCTGAATAGTGTCATTTGCTAACACTCTCTTCAGAGAGATCATATCCGAATAGTCATCCGAGAATTCTTGGAATGAATCTACTGGGTCTGGAGGTGCATTCTCATTATCCCAAGGTTGGGGTCTGCCTATGAACACATAAAGACGATCTCTAGCACTACCTGCCAACAGGTCTGACTGTGTAGGATCTGGTCCTTCTAGTGCCTTTCTAAACCTCTCGGCAGTAAAGATTCTAAATTGGTCGGTAAGTAACGCCATTGTTAACGATTGCCTTCTTTTTATTTATGCGAGTTTATTCATCTTCGTTTCTGACGGCACTAGTATATTCAACAGAATATATCTTGCCAACAGCACCAGATGTAGCTCCTTGTATATTTTCTCCAACCGCCCACAAGTAATTCGGATCATTTGCTACAATATCTTTTATTGATAATGTATGGAGATTTTCGTTAGTACCAATAACAGGTCCACTAACGATGGCAGTTGACCTAGCAGACATTGCTGTAGTACTACCTAGTAATGCTTCATCAGCATTAAATGTTTGAGTATTTAAATACTCAACAATAATATCAGCAGTAGATGTATGAGCATCCCCATCACCTAATGCACCAGCAGACTGAATAGTAGCGACTAATGAGTTAGCGTTACCATCATATATCTGATCACCTGCTTGGAATAGCGTAGTATTTTGTCCACCAAGAGTTTCCTCTATACCATATTTAGATGATGCAATACCACCGTCTAAATTAATTTGATTTTCATACTCAGTACCAGTATTAACTAAATCGATAATACCATCACCTTGTTGCATCACACCATTTTCATCTTCATATTCCTCATCATCATCTTCAAACCTTCTGTTAAGAATAAGACTTAAAGGATCGGTAAATGCAATAATATCTTCTCCATCAACCTCAACTAAAACATGTGGTTCTATACCAGTGCCACTAGATCCAGCAACACCTGCAACGAATGCAACTATAGTTGACTTCTCGTTAGATCTACCTCCATCAATGAATGCCAATTCATCAATTTCAAAGGTAAGATATAATGCTCTTTGAGCAACATCCCAGTCATATACAATAGCAACTCGGTTGTTTGAAGATTCAACAACTCTTCTAACTTTGTCAGTTACTTGGAAACTATATGCAGTCAATCCTGTATCAGGATTATCCTGTAAGTTATCAAGTATAACCTTTTGGTCAAAACGGAAATTAACACCCCTATCACAACCAGTGAATGCATCATAAGCATCACCATTAGATACCGCAAGTTTACCTGTATACCTTATTATCTCTCTACCAAGGAGAATTTTACCAGAACCTGCATATGGATCAGTAGTCTGGACAAATAAAGTACCTGTGCTTGAGTTAACATTCTGGGTTAGTCCAGTTATATTATAAACAGTTGAGTTTAATGACTGTCTATTTCTCGCTTCACGAATAAGATCAGTATCTCTAGTAAAGATAACCTCTGGAGGTGTAACATATCCTCCACCACCTGTCAATAGATCTATGTTGGTGATCTTACCAAGGTTAATGAATGCCTCAGCAGTAGCACCCGATCCACCACCTTTAATCAACTGTATAAGTGGAGGAGTCTCAAAGAATTCACCTTGATTAGTTAATGTAATAGAAGAAACTTGACCAAACTGATTGACATTAGCAACACCAGTAGCACCTTGGCCACCTCCACCGCTAATGATAAGATTTACGTCTTCCTCTGTGTAGTTACGACCTTCATCTGTAATAGCAAGACTAGTAATCAACCCCGTAACTGGTACCAATTCAGATCCAGATCCACCACCACCTATAACAGCAGCATTAGCATCAAAATAATTATCACCTGGTACCGTCATCTGAATGAAGTCTACGGAACCATCTGCTTTCAGGTAGATATTACCTTTAGCAGATCCATCACTACTAGTATCTTGAATTTGTAATCTTAGAGGGTCATATCCTTCACCTGGATCTAATACTTCTACAGCAGTAATCTCACCACCATCTCCTTCAATAACTGCTCTTAATACAGCATCCCTAATAGGAGTGCCACAATTTTCTATCCTCAGTCTAGGAGGATCATTAGCATCATAACCACTACCACCACTCTGTACATAAACATCCCTTACCCCAAATATACTATTGAATATTGGGATAATAGAAGCACCGCTACCTGGGACTGTTCTTACTGCCATATTAGACTACCGTTAAGTTTCCTACCATTGCTGGGTGTAATGTGCATTGATAAACATAAGTTGTACCAGCTGCTAAAGCCATTGGGACTGTCCAGTACTGGACACCTTGATCACTACCAGTAACACCTTCTGTTACTGCTGTACCACCTGATGTTTGCCTTAAAGCAAATGGGTGACCTGCCCCAGTTATATTATTAAATCTATATGTAAATCCTCTATACACATAGATTGTTGGATCATCTGTAGAAGCATTAACACCACCACCAGCAAATCTATATGCTGATGATCCATTAGAAGTAACATCAAATCCTATTGTAGGACTTTCTACAGCATCCCAACTAGATCCGTTATAGATGATATTATCGTTGCCATTAGCTGATGGCAGTGCAGAATCAGCATTTATTGTCAATGTATCACCAGACACTGCTGTGGTAACTCCAGTACCACCAGCAATAGTTAATGTATCTGTTGTAGTGTTAGCAGTAGTTGTGCCAGTATCACCAGTGACAGTAGCAAATATATTTTGTGCTATATTTGGCGAGTCATTAGTAATTGTGAGATTATCTCCATTGATAGCAGTACTAACACCAGTCCCACCAATGAGGTTAATAGTAGCAGTTGCACTGGCTGCGGTTTTGTTTCCTGAGTCACTTCCTATAATTCCGTAAGCATTTTGGTTGGCATCTCCAAGAGCACCAGTCATAGTAATAGTGACGGTATCTCCTGTGATAGCGGTGGAAATATTCGTACCACCAGCGAATATTAATGTGTCTGTAGCAGCAGATGCTGTTGTTGTACCAGTGTCAGCATTAATAGTTTCAAATAAGTTTTGAGTAGTGCCTCCACCACCCCCACCTGATGAGTCATCATTAGCAGGTTCCCAATTGCTAGTTGCAGTGTTCCATTTTATCACCTGTCCGTCAGAAGGTCCACCTCCAACAGTCATATCTACATCAGTAAGATCACCAATACTATGATCTTCACCTATAATTTTCTTCCAACCACCACTTGTTGCATATCTTGCAGCACCATCAGCAGATACATACGCAAACATACCTTCATGAGTTGCATTGTCAGGAAGATCTCCAGTAGTAGGGAAAGCATTAGTATATTTTAACTTACCATCAGCACCATCGATGTATGTTAAAGCAGATCCCGTACCGCCAGCCCATAGCTTAATATCTCCACTACCATGTGGTTGGATAGTTATGTCACCATTTGCTGTTGATACAATTTTATTACCATTAACATCTACATCAGAAGAAAAAGCATCAAAATTTCCCTCAGCAAACTGAGCACCATTCCATTTAAGTAGTTGTCCAGTAGACGGAGTGCCTACGTTAATTTGTAGATTGGTATTATTACCAAGATTGGTGTACAATTCATCGATGACGCTATTTAATTTGATAGCACCATCTCTCAGACTGTCACCAGTCCCATCGTTTGCCGATGATCCGATATTAAGGTTTTGCTTTGCCATGATAGTAGTCTTTACAGTGTTATTTAGGTGCCATCATAAGTTTGTAATGTAGAATCAAGAGTAGACTGAGTACTATCGAATCTATTATCTGTGCTACCACCGCTACCTGATCCAGTAACAGTAAGAGTTGCAGCTGTTGAATCTAATGGTGAGTTGTCTGCGGCTGCGGGTGCTCCCACAGGTCCAGCGATCCTACAACGATACCTATACCCAGTCATATAAGACAATGCAGTCACTGAGTATGAGTTAGTTGTTGCTCCAGTTATAGCAGCAAAGGCAAATCCACCATCTGTAGATCTATACCACTGGAATGCTACAGGTCCGTCCTCTGGACTGACAAGTTTCTGGACTGTAAACGTTGCAGTTTGACCAGCATTGATTGTTGCATTCTGTGGTTGTAATGTAAATGATAATATAGGTAAAGGACCGCCTCCACCACCATCTCCACCACCACCTTCAGAGACATTCTCCTGTGTGTAGTTAGTATCAATGGTTTCTCTAGTTGTAAGTCCCATAATATATGGAAACTTAGTGTTATCTACATTGGTTTCATCAACAGTTAAAAAATAAGCGTATGTACCATCTTGATATTCAGGTGTAATAGCGAATCTACCATTATGAGTATCTAAATCACCTGTCCCTTCAATATATTCATAGTCCTCCATCAATGTACCAGCAGGAGGATTGTCAGTAGTAGACCCATAATCAGGTCTCCCAGCTATTTCACTGTCTCTTACTGCATATGAAGTCCTCATTGTCCTAGTACCACTCAAATTATCGAATGGTGTGCTATATCCATAAGGTCCATAGATGGGAAATCCATCAAATGCTATACCAATTATCTTAGAATGACCGTCAGGATGACGAATATTGTCTCCATTAAACTGAGTTGCACCAAAATAATCGTTATAAGATGCCATTGCAGACCCTGCTTTCCAACAATCTAGGAAATGTGGGTCATGATAGTGGTAAACTCCTTGTTGATTGGGGTGTCCACCACAAGAATCCTCTCCAGAACTAACAAAAGGTAGGTCACCAGCAGCAACCCAACTAAAACCTGATGGTGGGTTGAGTCCTGTACCAGCAGAAGGGTTAAAAATGGCAACTCCATTACCAGCAATACCAATTTTACCTAGTGGAGTAGCAATTCTTCCGTTTCTTTGATCAAAATATTGACATGTACCACTTACAGGAGTAGTTGCTTGCTCTTCTACAATGAAATCTAATGTTGTATCTGAAGATAACCAACACTCACCATCAATTGAAGTGAATGTAGTGCTCTTAAATACGAATTTTTGCTTCAATCCATCACTAAAATTGACAAATATATTATCTTCTGCTCTTATATCTGGAGCATTTCCAGTAAAAAGAGTTAAATCATTAGCACTTATAGTAACTCTTCTAACAAATCCATCGTGCGTATATCCAGTACTATCAAATGTGCGAGCAATTCCAAATGTTCCTCCACGGTATAAGAAGTCATGGTCCCAATCCTTCTCCTGAATAGTGTTAGGGTTATTATCGTTAGGGAACGTACCAGTAAGCACAGGAGCAGGGAGCAAAGTCGATGCTACTGTGATTACATTAGTTGCGTTATTATAGGTAGCTGTTGCTGCCATTGTTTTACTTTTATTTAGATGTCGTCAAAGATCAGATTCGGTGTGAAGTTACTGATTACAGTAGCACCTGTCTGGACGCTTAAGATAGCGGATAATGAGTAGACTGGAGTTGCACCAGCAGCAGTGATTGCGACTCTATATTCGTCACCATCGTCTGCCTGTTGTGTTGCATTTGTATTGTATGTTGCTTGGTTAGCACCAATGATGTTACCCCAAGTTTGTGTACCATACTCCTTCTTCTGCCACTGATAATTCATTGTCTGATCATTAGTTACAGTGGAGACAACTGTGAATGCAGCAGTCTGACCTTGGTTAACAGTTACGTTAACTGGATCCTGTGTAATTGCAATAGTACCAGCATCAACACCAGCACCACCACCTGTGTATTCGCTACCTTCGCCAGCGAGTACGTCAAATCCACCATTAATTGGACCACCTACAGGTGGTACGAAATCATCTGGAACTACGTTATCGATTGCGACAACAGGAGCAGCATAACCAACACCAGGTGTCTTAACATCAATTCTAGTAATACCCATCAACGCTTTCAACTTACCATCAAATCCAGAAGATGAAATGACATCCACGTTAGGACGTGTTGTGTAACCATCGCCAGGATTGGTTAGTACTGCGTTAACGATTTGACCAGATATTATGTTAGAAATTGCCTGAGCATTTCTACCTTTAACAGATCCAGTATATTCAAATGTGATTAGTGAGTTAGAAGATTCAATTAGAGCAACTTCTCTTGCAAATTCTTCACCCTCAATGTCTAATTTATCACCAGCTTCAATTGGTGGGACAACGGTTGCTGCGATAACGTCTGCGTCAGATCCAATGTATGAGAAACCAACGAAAGTTGATCCCGCACGTGGAACTTCAGCGAAAATTATACGTGAACCAACGATCTCATATGCGAGTCCAGGTTCCTGAATAATACCGTTAAGTGATACGATAATGTTATTCTCAGGACGTATAGTGTTAGAAGAAACACCTTCAGTCAATGTCAGTGAGTAGAATAATCCACCACGCTTAAGGTTGAATGAAGATCTCAATGAGTCAAACTCGAAGGAGATATCATCTAACTGACGTAACTTACCAACATAGTATCCAATAAAGTCAGATCCAATTTCAGGTGCCTCAGAGAATTGTATCTTGTCAGAGAATGCAACATAAGAAGCATTACCACCTGGAGGTTGTAGGATACCATTTACAAATGTAAGTAAGTGTCCAGCAGGATCTGGGAAGTATGCCTGACCATTAGAAATGGTTAAGTCGAATGTTGATTGAGTGCCATCGAATCCTCTGAAGTATCTGTCAACACGTCCTTCAAGTGTGCGAGCAGAAGAAACACCTGCACCCCAGTTAAAGTCAGACTTAAGTGTCATATTATCAAGGAAGTTACCATTAGCAGACTGTACCCAGATTGTACCTGTAATACCTTGTTGCTCTATAGCAACTACCTGTGCGTAAGATGTATATGAGGTCTCAGTGTATGTTTGGACACCAGCATATATTGTTGGGAAGTTAGATCCTATTTCTATCTTACCAATGTTATTACCACCAGCAGTTAGATCTGTTAAAGGAGCACCAACACCAACATCATTCAAATTAGCAATCCAAAGTTTATGGATTCCAGCTTCAGTGTCATTAACATACTTGGTTACTACAGCAGTAAATCCTGGATTCTTCTGCACAGTACCTTGTAGGAGTGATACTTCATCACCTACGTTGAATGTATCAGAAATACCTGTGTCAATGATTGCTACACCTAGATTTAATTCTAGAGTTTGTGTACCATGTATCCACTGATTAAGTTGAAGTTGCTGTCCAGTGATACCTTTAATGGTTAAGATGTAATCTGTAACACTACCGTAAATAACATCACCAGGAGTCCATGCCCCTTCTAAAGTTTCAACATCAATTGTAATTCTACCACCTTCATTACCTGTTAGTGATCCAGACTTACTTACATAATTTTCCATGTATCCTTCTAAGGATCCAACCTTACTGAAGAACCAATCACCTGTAGCGAATGATCCACTCTTAACATTGATTAAGAATCTATCAGATGGAAGACCGACTGTATGTTCTGCACCACTATCAAGACCTTCAATTACATCTCCATCAGCGATGGTACCAGCAATAGTATTTAATTTAACTATAGATGCACCAGTTTCAGAATCAGGTGTTAATGTCTGTAGGACATATCCTGTGTTAGCAGGTGCACCAGAAACAGCAACTTGCTCACCATTCTTAAATTGATCGTAAGCACCAGCAGTCTGACCAGCAACCGTTGGATAATGAGTATAGAGTTTGTAAATCTTACCTTCATTTGCTAGGACAGATGCAATCTCAGCATTAGCACCAGATGTGCTACCGTATACAACATCAGCAGCATTAAATCCACCTTGGATTGGGCATGCTGAATTGTCTGTTGGATATGTAGGAGCAGTTCTTGTAATACCACTTCTTCTTTCAACTGCCAATATCTGAGATCCAGAGTTAGACTTATCTACTTGTAATAATCTAAATCTACCATCGTGAATTGGCTCAGCACCAATTTCAAACCATTGAGCAGTACCAGTTAACACATAGAAGTATGGTTGCTTAGTAAGACCTTGTAATGCATTCTCAGATGCAGGAATGTATGTAAGAACATCCCCTCGTCTGAAGTTATTAGGACGCTCAATTCTAATCCTATATTCAGCACGGTCAAATCCTACATCAACTTCAGGTGTTAGACTTACTAGATCAGGATCAGTGTTATAGTCAACACCCATCTCATACTTAGTAACTCTGTTTGTGCAATCAGTAGATGCTACGAATGTTACTCTTGATTCAGTAGGATACTGAGACATTTCTAATGCATATTCAAGTGGGTTGAGTGATGTGTCAATCATAAACTCAGCAGCTTCCTTATTCCACTCTAATGTTTCTGGGATATAAACAGCATATGAATTCCAACCAGTTGCTTCAGCATCATAAATTATACTCTTAGAATATTCACGTATCTTAGTTAAGCAGAATAGAATATGAGTCCTTGTTACATTCTGGAATGCTATGAAGTTACCTTCACCATCAAACCAATCTTGTGAGTATTTAAATGCTCCAGCATTACCACCAGTAACTAAATCATAACGTAATGCCTTAACGACACCATTAGCAAAGTCTATAGTTAAATTGGTAGTTGGATAATTTGCTTGACAGTCAGCAAATGCTCTACCAGCAATATTATCTTTATTAAAGAGTATGATGTTAGAAACATATCTACTATTGTATGCACCAGCACCAAGGGTATCAGTCATAATTTCAAACAATGTATCAATGTTTGAAGTTACGTTATAACATGTACCTTCTTGATAATCATTGTTATTATTATATGCATTTGTCTTGCTTATAGTAGATAAATGATTACCTTGACCATTTGCTGCTTTACTAATTGTTTCAATGTAAATATCAGACAATGTAGCAATAGCAGATGCAGTTTCAGAGCAAGTTTGATTCCATGTGCCATTCTCATTATCTCCACCAGCAGCACTATCATAAGTTATTGTTAGATCTCTCTTAACAACATCTGGTGTATACTTGACGGGCCAACATATAGGTTGTGTATAGGATCTACCTTCAATACTATTAGGACTACTAATAGCATCTGTTACCAATTGCATTAGAGTGCCAATTTCACCTTCTACAATAGAACCTTCATTACCTGTGTAAGTAGGATCAACTCTACGTGAACGATAGTAAGCTAATTCTGTCCTGAATGGATATGCATAAGACATTACAGATTGGACAGGTAGTATCTTACCGTCAGCATAATCTGTCACACGAGGATATGCGTGGTTTGTCTGGTTAGCATCCTGACTACATGTAAATGTTAATCCATTAGTGTCAATTGTTATAGCATCATCTGTGCGTAGTGAGTGACCAGAAACAGTTAGAGTTAACTGACCTGTAGTTGGCTCATAGTATGCATCAGTAGGTGTAAGTTGTGTACCATCATTAACTACGTTAATAGAATTTGAAAGTGCACTTACAAAGTTATGCTTATAATTACCACCCTGTATTATACATCCAGAGTTAGCACTTACAAATGTATGTTGATAGGTATTACCAGCAGGTGATATACCTACGTTAATTCTTATCTTACCATTTTGTATCTTAATACCATCATCAATACATGACTTAAATGTATGTGATCCTAAGAAGGTAGATGGGACACCCTTAAGTACTTGGACTTCAAAAGTATCTGTAGTCACATTAGATACTGCTAACCATTCGTTATGAGCATGGTCAGTAGGTCTTGGATATAAGTGCTCAGTACCATGAGCATCTAAATCACATGTAAATGATAAAGCATAATCCTTAATAGAAATATAATCTTGTGCTTTCCATATAGCACCTGCCTCAGCAGATATAAAGGTATGTTGATAATTACCACCACCAATAACAACACCAGGTAATGCTCTTACAAATGTATGATCGTATAGATCAGCAGTAGCAGCGATATTTACATCAATTGTAATCTTACCACTCTGTCTGTGTAATGTGTTATTCTTAAATGATTCAAATGTATGAGTATGGTTACCACCAGCAGTGATAGCACCTGATGATGCAGAAGCAAATCTATGTGTATGGTTACCATTAACTGTAGATCCTACGTTAACAGTAATTGTAGAATTCTTCTTCTCTAATCCATTAGCAGTAGCACTTACATATGCGTGTGTGTACTCACCACCACCTCTGATTGTACCTCTGATAACTGCACCTGATTGAATAGTTTCAATTTGGTGAGTTGTAGTATTAGAAGAAACTCCTACATTAACATCAAATGTATTTGTCTGCTTATTGGAAATTGTTAACCAATCATTAGCAGCAGGATCTTGTGCTCTTGGATAAGCATGATCACTATTATAATTATCTTGCTGACACTGGAATACGAAACTCTCATTCTTAAGTTGTACCTTATCTCCATTTTCAAATGGATGACCATTAAGTGTAATTGTCATCACACCTGTTGTTGGGACATAAGATGCAGTTGATGGAGTAAATGCATTTTCAGATCTTACAAATTGGTGAGTTGTAGTGTTACTTGACTTACCAACATGCACTGTAATTGTATTAGCAGTTGAAGATACTATAGGACATGACTCATCATAGAATGGATCATCAGCAGTAGCACCACCCTGTGTATTAGCACGAGGATATTTGTGCTCACTACCAAAGTTATCTGCTTGACACTTGAATACTAATGATTGATTCTCAATGTATACTGCTTCATGAGCAACCTTAAGACCATTAGGGACAGAAGACTGGAATGCATGAGTTGTAGTGTTATTTGATGGAGTTGAATCTAATACAGTAACATCAAATGTATCTGTAGTAATGTTAGTAACATCCAACCACCTATCACTAACTGGGTCAGTAGATCTTGGATATGAGTGATCAGATGCTTGACCATCTTCATCACAACGGAAGGTTATTGAATTATCATCAAACTTAACTCTGTCACCAATCACGAATCCGTGATCAGCAACTGTTACTGTCATTACACCAGTTGTAGGATTATAGTTAGCACCTGTTACTGTATGTGATGATCCACCGTTATAGCTGTGACTACCGATAGTTAATACCATATCACCTGTAGTAGGTGTATAATCAGCAGCAGAAACTAGGTAGTTAGCACGAGGTGTAGTTCCGACATTAACATTAAAGTTGTTACCAGAAACACCAGATATTTCTAACCACTTGCCTGATGAAGGGTCTGTTGCTCTTGGATAAGAATGATTAGTTGCATTGTTATCCATATCGCAAGTCATTACTAATGAATTGTCAGCAATTCTTACATGGTCACCATTAGCAAATGGGTTGTTAGCAACTGTCAGTGTCAATACACCAGTAGCAGCATTGTATGCAGCACCACTAGCAGAGTACTTAGCATGACCTACCTTCTTAATTTCAATAGCATGATCGTATGATCTATCTCTCTTTGCCTTAAGTCCGTTAGAAGCAAATGATTGGAAACTATGAGTGAATGATCCACCAGCTCTGATTGATCCTCTCTTAACAGCACCAGGTACTGCTCTCTTAAATGTATGAGCAGAAGTATTTGTAGAAGGAATCTTATCTAATACTTGGACTCTAAATGTATTATTTGTTACATTATCAATAGTCAACCACTTATTACTTGCATTATCTCCATGTCTAGGATAAGCATGCTCAGTAGCATGATCATCTTTACCACATGTGAAGATCAATGAATTATCTTCAAACATGATCTGCTCACCATCTATCATTCCATGACTTGCCATAGTAACAGTCATAAGACCAGTAGCACCACTATATGAAATTCCAGTTGGTGTCTTACCTACAGCAGGTTTGAATACGTGAGTAGTAGTATTAGAAGAAGTACCAACGTTAACAGTAATTGTGCTATCACTAACAGCAGTTACAGAAACAGCATCAGCGTATGCAGGATCATCTCCTGTTGCACCACCACTACCATTAGGACGTGGATAGAAGTGATCACTACCGTAGGAATCTTGCCCACAAGTAAAGCACATTGATTCACGGTTAATATAAACACTGTGTGCAGTTGTAATACCGTGGTCAGGACCAACAGTAATTACCATATTACCGTTAGAAGGATTATAGTCTACATTTTGAGGATCGAAACTCTTGAATTCAGATTTACCGACGAAGATATCAAATGTATCTGTGGCAGCATTTTCAATAGGCTTCCACTTACCACTAACAGGATCAGTAGATCTAGGATAAGTCTTGTCACTGGTACTTCCGTCCATTGTGCAACGCAAGGTTATTGCATTGTCATCAATCTTAACAAGTGATCCATTATCTAATCCATGAGCAGCAGATGTGATTGTTAAGTAACCTGTCTCTCCACTGTAATCAGCATCAGTAGGTGTGAAATTATCAATTGTATTTCTTGGATATGCATGTGTAGATCCATAGCTATCCTGACTACATTCTAGGGTTATACCACCTGTAGCAATCTGGACACTTTGACCAACCTTAAGATCATGGTTACCAATGGTAACTTCCATCTCACCTGTTGTTGGTTCGTAAGATGCATCAGTTGGAGTGTAACTAACAGCAGCAGTTGTGCCTACTTCAACATCAAAACCATCTGTAGATACGTTAGAAATTTGTACCCACTTACCACTGATAGGATCTGTACCTCTAGGATATGCATGACTGCTAGAATCATTATCCATATCACATGACATGGAGAATGCATAATCTTCAATCTTAATGTAGTCTCCATTTGAGAATCCATGCTTGGATACTGTTAGTGATAGCACACCTGTTCCTGGTGTGTAAGAAGCAGCAGTTGGAGTGTGTCTTGTTACACCATCATCAATGATTCTAAGTGAATTATTGTATGCAGGATCTGATGCTCTTGGATAAACATGATCAGTAGAATTACCATCTTTAGAGCATGTAAATGTTAATCCATTAGCAGCAAGTTTAATACTATCATTACCCTTCATTAGAGTTGCAACAGTTACACTCTGAGGTCTAGCAGATACAAATGTATGAGTTGTAGTGTTAGAAGAAGGTATGTTGAATAATACTTGAATATCAAATGTATCCTTAGTTACATTCTTAACTGTCATCCACTCATCACTAAATGGATCGGATGCTCTAGGATATGAATGATTAGTCTGATTACTATCCTGTGTGCATGTAAATGTTACGAATCCATCTTCCACCTTAACTCTACCACCATTCTTAATACCATGATTAGAAATGGTCAATGTCATAATACCTGTAGAAGGAGTATATGTAGCATTCGTTGGAGTGAGTTGTGCAGGAGCAATAAACTTATGACTGTAGTTACCACCAGTAGCTACGGTTGCTCTTGTAATACAATTAGAAAGAGCACTCTTAAATAAGTGAAGACTTTGATTAGTAGATGGTGTTTCATCAAGTACCTTAACATCAAATGTGTCATCAGTTACGTTATAGATTGTTAACCATCTGTTACTAGCAGGATCACCACCACGAGGATATGCATGATCAGTTGCGTTACTATCTGCTAGGCAGTTGAATACCAAGGAGTTAGTCTGAATCATGATACTCTCACCATCTAGGAATCCATGATTAGGTACTGTTAGAGTCATCCAACCTGTTGTTGGATTGTAGTTAGCAGTAGTTGGAGTATACTTCTCAGTTGATGCAACGAATGTATGATTATAAGCACCACCAGATCTTACAGCATTACTTGCAGCAGATACAAATGAGTGGGCAGTTGGGTTAGTAATTTGACCATTACCAACATCTAATGTGATGGTGCCAGTCTGTCTCTTCATTCCATTATTTGCACAAGATACAAATGTATGATCGTAAACATCGTTAACACCAGACTTACCAATCCAAACAGTGAAACTAGTATTTGTTACATTAGCGATAGGTAACCAATCTCCAAATGTAGGATCTGATCTTCTAGGATAAGAATGATTAGTTGCATTGTTATCTTTAGTGCACTGGAATGTAATTGCATTCTCGTCAAACATTACATAGTCATTTGCCTTATAAACTGATCCAACGACGTTTGTGCAGACATGAGTTGTAGTGTTAGAGATAGCACCTTCACCTAAGAAGTTACCAACGTTAACATCGAATGAATTACTACCAACGTTAAATG
>CENF01159069.1_pt1 | contig 14202 bp, 15 predicted proteins | sample 361291 | NCBI WGS metagenome assembly CENF01 (sample SAMEA2619399, study PRJEB7988) | marine metagenome | isolation source: saline water (ENVO:00002010), including | reverse complement strand
TCTTTTTTACTACTTTCTTTTTTACTACTTTCTTTTTTGCTCCAAATCGTCCCCTTTTAATCGGAGCATTTTCTATCATTTCTTCACACTCAGCTAAAGATAAATCTTTAGGATCTTGATCCTTCGGAACTTTTACATTTTTATTTCCATCAGTTACATAAGGTCCCCATCTTCCATTTAATACTTGAATTCCTTTTTCTTCAAAATCTTGTATTACCTTATTGGCTTCTATTATTTTTTTTTGCTCTACTAATGGAAGCGCCTCCTCAAAAGTTATAGTATACGGATCAAAAGGTTCCTTGCCTTTTTCTTCTAAACCTTTCAGCGATAGATTTTTCTTCTCTCCATAGTTCAAATATGGTCCAAACCTTCCTAAACATGCTGTAATATGTTCACCATCTGGCGTTTCACCCAGCAACCTTGGTAATACGAATAAATCCAATGCTTCTTGTAATGAGATAGAAGCAATATCTTGACCTTTTTTTAATGATGCTGACTTTGGCTTTCCAGCCTCCTTCGGATCATCTTTAGTTCCAATCATTGCGTGTGGGCCAAAAGGACCATGACGAACACTTACTGTACGTCCACTTTTTGGATCTTGTCCTAAAATACGCTCTTGTTTTCTTTCTTCCGGCGAAAGCTTCTCTGTCTCGACAACCATCTTTGTGAGATATTTATAGAATGAGTCTGTTGTAGGCACCCATTCTACTTCGCCTCTTGCAATTTTGTCTAAAGTTTCCTCTAGTTCGGCAGTGTAATTATATTTAATAAAATCATTAAAGTTTTTATCTAAAAAAGCACACGCTGATGCTCCTTTTCCAGTTGGTGTTAATGTTCTATTTTCAATTTCAACATATTCTTTAAACCTAAGAGTTTCAATAATCGCAGCATATGTTGATGGTCTGCCAATCCCCTCTTTTTCCAAATTTTTTATTAAACTTGCTTCTGTATATCTTCCAGGTGGCTGAGTAAAATGCTGAATTGCATCTAATTTTTCAAGCTGCACTTTATCTCCTTCTTCCATTACTGGGAGTATCTTAGATTCCGCTTCTATATCTTCTTCATCTGTTCCCTCTAAATAAACTTGCATAAAACCAGGATATTTTATTGATTGCCCCGTAGCTCTGAAAATTTTTTCGTTAACTCCTAGATCTACTGAAACAGAATCTAAAATTGCATCATTCATTTGTGAAGCAATAGTTCGTTTCCAAATTAAAGTATAAAGATCGAGCTGATCTTTATTCAAATATTTTTTAACTTCATCTGGCGTTCTTGAAAAAGAAGTTGGCCTTATTGCTTCATGAGCTTCCTGCGCATTTTTAGAAGTATTTGCATATTGTCTTAACTCATCTGGTAATGAATCTTTGCCAAACATATTTGGAATTATTTCTCTCATTTCGTCAGTCGCTTCCTGGGCCAAATTAATAGAATCTGTTCTCATATACGTTATAAGCCCAACAGGTCCATCACCAAGATCTATTCCTGTGTATAATTCTTGAGCAATTCCCATTGTTCGCCTTGCGGCAAACCTTAATTTTCTTGATGCTTCCTGCTGAAGTGTTGATGTAATAAATGGTTTAGCGGGTTGTCTCTTTCTTTCTTTCTTAACAACTTTTATTACTTCAAACCCATCCTTAGAAGCATCTAATATTTCATTTTTAATTTTATTTGCATCAGAGTCATTATCTATATCAAATTTTGATAGTTTTTTATTATTGTTAATATGTAAAAATCCATCAAATGGTTTATTATCCTTTAAAAAATTTGCATTTAATGTCCAGTACTCTTGCGGAATAAATTTCCTGATAGATTCTTCTCTCTCAACGATCATTTTTAGTGCTGGGCTCTGAACTCTTCCGGCAGATCCTTTCCTTATTCCTATACCCCAAAGTAATGGAGATATGCCCATTCCAAACAAATAATCAATTGATCTTCTAGCGAATTGAGCATTGATAAGATCGTGAGAAAGTTCTCTTGGGTTTTCAATTGATTCTAAAATAGCTTTTTTAGTTATCTCATTAAAAACAATTCTTATAATTTCAATTCCAGCTAAAGATTTTTCTTTTTCCAAAATATCGATAAGATGCCAGGCAATAACTTCACCTTCTCTGTCCTGATCTGTTGCTAAATAAAGTTTTTTTGCTTTTTTCAAAGCCTTTTTAATATCATTTATTATTTGTTGAGGCTTATTATGATCCCTATCTATCAACTCATAGTTCATTTGATAATTATTATTAACATCAATACCTTCCTTTGATGGTAAATTTCTCAAATGGCCAACGGTAGAAATCACTCGATAATTTTGACCAAGATATTTTTCTATAGTTTTTGATTTTGCAGGGGATTCAACAATTACTAAATTCTCACTCATAATTTAATCCAACTCTAATAAATCATTTGTCATTAATTAGTGAATATAAGGTAATGCCTTATCTGAATTTAAATTTTGTAACCAAGTATAATTACTTTCATTGCCTGGGGTATTAAATAAAATCATTAATACAACCCATCTGATTTGACTTAAATCTACACTTTGTGTGTCTAGCGCCATTATTCTATCAATAACGTGTTCTCTAATTTCTCCATGAAAAATACCAAGTCTTTCTAAAAACATTAGAAAACTTAGGCCTTCTTCTCCAATTTTTCTATGTTCAACATCGCTAAAAAGTCGAAAACTATTTTTTGTGGGTTTATTTAATAAAGTGCTATGATCTACACCTGGTAAGCCTTCTAACCACTCAAAAGCTCTTTCAATATTTTGATCTGCAAACCCAGCTTCCAAGAGATTTTTATGAAGTGATTCTTTGTCTAGCTCCACCTCTTCATTATCTTCTACGTAACTTTGAAACATATACATTAGAACGTCTAAAATGGTTTCTTTCATAGAGCTTATCCTTAAGTATTTGATTTATATTAAAAAAGTAAATTTATATCTCTTCTTAATAATGCTATTTTTTTTAACATTAATACATTGTATGTGTTTAGTCAAAAGTAGTTGCTAAAATAATATATAAACGACTTAAATTTTACACAAATTATATTCAGAATAGTATAATTAAATTTAATTAAAACAGGATTTTAAGGCCATGAACAGACTAGAAGTACTTCATTTCCCAGACAAAAGGCTAAGAAAAATAGCAAAGCCTGTTAAGAAAGTAGATAATGAAATTAAAAATATTATTGAACATATGTTTTTTACCATGTACGAAGAAAAAGGCATTGGTCTTGCTGCAACTCAAGTCAATATTCATAAAAGAATAATAGTAATTGATGTGTCAGAAAATAAAGATAAGAAAATATTCCTAATTAACCCAGAGATAATTTCATTATCAGACGATATAGATACAATGGAAGAAGGTTGTTTATCAGTTCCTGGTTTCTATGAAACTGTATCTAGACCTAAAACCGTAAAAGTTTCATCATTGAATTATGATGGAAAACAAATTGAAATCGAAGCAAATGGCCTTTTGTCGACGTGCATTCAACATGAAATTGATCATCTTAATGGAAAGTTATTTGTTGACCACATATCTTCTTTAAAGAGAAGTAGGATAGAAAAAAAGATTACCAAGTTGAAAAAAGAAGGTGCTGTGCCCTCCAGAAAAAGCACTCCAAATTATAAATCAGCAATATAGAAAGCGAACAATATGAATAAGCTAAAAATTGTGTTCGCTGGAACACCGCAGTTTGCAGAGAGTTATTTATCATCGCTTATTAATTCTAGGCATGATGTTATATCTGTTTTTACTCAACCTAGCAAAAGGTCTGGGAGAGGATTGCTATTTAATCATAGCCCGGTTAGAAATACTGCTAAAGAAAATAATATAAATATAAGACAGCCCGAAAAAATAACAATAATGGAAACAGATGCTCTAACAGAATTAGAACCAGATATTGTTGTTGTGGTTGCTTATGGCTTAATGCTCACAAAAGAGTTTATTTCCGTGCCTAAGTTTGGTTGTATTAATGTTCACCCATCTTTGCTTCCAAGATGGCGAGGAGCTGCTCCCATTCAAAGGTCAATAGAATACGGTGATAAGCTTTCAGGAATTACAATAATGAAGATGGAAGAAAGGCTTGATGCTGGAGATATTATATATCAAGAACCAATTAAGATTGAAGATAATGATTCATCAATAAGTTTACATAAAAAATTTATGCAAATTGGAACTGATAGCTTGTTGCTAACTTTAGATTCAATAGTAGAGAATAATTTTATGCTACATCCGCAAGATGAAAGTTTAGCGACATATGCAAAAAAGATAAAAAAGGAAGAGGCAAAAATAAATTGGGATAATAGGGCAGAAAAAATACACAAAAAAATTATGGCATTTAACTCCTGGCCTGTTGCAGAAACAACATTATCTGGGGAGAGGATTAGAATCCATGAAAGTGAATATAAGAAACTTGAAATCAATGGAATTTCGGGGAATATAAGATCTATTGATAATAAGTTTATCGAGGTTTTTACTAGAGATGGTTCTCTACTTATTAAGAAGCTTCAAAAAGATAACTCAAAAATTTTAAATGCTATAGACTTTATAAATTCTACTGATTTAAAAGGCAAAAAATTTGAATAAACTAATATTTAGATATCTATTAAATTTGATCTATAATGTGCACATATTATGAAAATTATCATCGTAGGGGCTGGGCAAGTTGGAAGCTCATTATCAATAAATCTAGTTAAAGAAGGCAATGATGTAACGCTGATTGATAAAAGTCTAGATCTATTAGAAGACATTGCTGACAAGATTGATCTGCAGACAATTCATGGAAACGGCGCTCACCCGAGAATACTGGAATTGGCAGGTGCGCACAAAGCCGACATGATTGTAGCAGTTTCAAAGAGTGATGAAACAAATATGATTGCTTGCCAAGTAGCTTTTACAGTATTTGGTGTGGGCAAAAAAATCGCGCGTATACGAGATTTGGAATATTTAAATTATGAGAGTTTATTTGCTGATGAATCTACTCCTATAGATTTTACAATTAGTCCTGATCTTATAGCTTCAAACTATATAAATAAACTAATTTCACACCAAGGAACTCATCAAATATTTAACTTTTCAAATAATGAAAACTGTTTTTTAAATATTATATATAAAGAAAAAGACAATGAAGAAAAGTCCATAAAATTTTACCAATCTGCCTGCGAAAAACTAAACTCACAAATTTGTGCTTTTATAAGAAATGACAAAATATTTTCTATAGAAGATGGAGATGAATTAGAGGATGGAGATGAATTATTATTTATTTGTAAGGAAGAAAATATTAATGATATTGCAAAAATTTTCAAAAAAAATAAAGAAAATAAACGCATAATGATTGCTGGTGGAGGCAATATTGGTAAACATCTTTCTGACAGCATGAGTGGCAGTTTACAAGTTAAGGTTATAGAAGCAGATGAACCTAGATCAGATTATTTATCAGAAGTTTTAGATGATGTAACAATAATAAATGCTGACTCTTCAAATGAAGATATTTTGTTAGAAGAAAATATTGAGCATATGGATGTATTTTGTGCACTAACGAATGATGATGAGGCGAACATATTGTCAGCAATGTTAGCCAAAAAGCTTGGAGCAAAAACTGTTATATCTATTATTAATAAAATAAGTTATTCGGATTTAGTAGAAAAACAAGAGATAGACATTACTATCTCACCCGAAGATTTAACAATGGGTGCTTTGTTAACCCATGTTAGAAAAGGTAGTATATTGAAAGCTCACTCACTCATGCATGGATTGCTAGAATTGCTAGAAATTGAAGTAAGAGATAACTTCAAATCAAAAGTTATCGGTAAAAATTCAGGACAAATGAATTTATCAGAAAATATTATCTTATGCTGTATTATTAGAAATGGTGAATTTATTTTTAATACTTCAAATATAATTTTAGAGCAAAACGATCGATTGATATATCTTGCAAATAAAAAAGACGTAAAACAAATAGAAGAATTGTTTGAGTAAAGAATAATGCAAATTAAATCTGTCATAAGAATACTTGGCTTACTTTTAATGCTATTTAGCCTGGCAATAATACCTCCAATTATTGTGAGTACAATTTATCAAGATGGCGAAATCTGGTCCTTTTTTTATGCTTTAATTCTAATTTTTGTCTCTGGTTTATTGCTTTGGCTTCCGGCCATGCAAGCAAAAACTGATCTTAAGCTTAGAGATGGCTTCATTATTGTTGTCTTATTTTGGTTCGTATTAAGTACTTTTGCTTCACTTCCAATGTTATTAAGTAATTCACTTAATCTCTCAATAACAAACGCCTTATTTGAATCTGTTTCGGGGTTAACCACGACTGGTGCGACAATTATTAATAATATTGATGATTTGCCTAAATCAATATTATTTTATAGGCAGTATTTACAGTGGCTTGGCGGACTTGGAATAATAGTCTTGGCAGTCGCTGTTTTGCCAATGCTAGGAGTTGGAGGAATGCAGCTTTATAAAGCAGAAGTTGCAGGCCCTATAAAAAATAAAATAACGCCTAGAATAACTGAAACTGCAAAATGGTTATGGATTGTTTATTTAATCATGACTTTTTTGTGTGGTGTAAGCTACTATTTTGCTGGAATGGATGTGTTTGATTCTATATGTCATAGTTTTTCAACTATTGCTATTGGAGGTTTCTCAACTCATAACGATAGTTTTGGATATTACAATAATCAATGGATTGAATTAGTTGCAATATTCTTTATGATTGCAGCGTGCTTGAATTTTAGCCTGCATTATTTAGCTTTTAAAAGTAAATCCATATTACCCTATAAGAAAGATAACGAAGCATATTTTTTTATTTTTTTGGTACTTCTTATATCATTTTTAACAGTTATGTATATTTATAGCTTTTCTCCAGAAATGAATTCAAAAGAAATAATAAAAAATATTTTCTATGCTGTGTCTATATCAACAACAACAGGTTTTACAAATTCAAGCTATTATGCATATATAGGTTTTTTACCAATTTTGTTAATTCTTTTTAGTTTTATAGGCGGATGTGCTGGCTCAACTGCGGGAGGCATGAAAGTCATCCGGGTCATGCTGTTATTAAAACAAGGTTATAGAGAGCTTGTAAGGCTGGTGCACCCAAACTCGAAAATTAAAGTTAAAGTTGGAAATAATGTAATAAATGAAAGAACCTTGGAAACAATATGGGGGTTCTTCGCAATATACGTCATAGTGTTTTTAACAGTATTGTTATTGCTCATGCTATCTGGCTTAGACTTTTTAACTTCATTTTCAGCTGTCGCTGCAACCATAAATAATTTGGGGCCAGGCCAAGGTGATGTTCTTTATAACTATGCAAATATTTCAGATATGAATAAATGGATATTGTCATTTAGTATGATTGTAGGAAGGCTAGAGATATTTACATTGCTGGTGATTTTTATACCAGATTTCTGGAAAAAATAATTTGTACTAGTTATATATGCTTTCTTCGACCCCAGATCTGTTTCTAAATCTTTCATAAGACCAAAGATACTGAGGAATATTTTTGTTGACTAAGTATTCAATTTTTTTGTTTAAATAATCTGCAGAAGTTTTCTCATCAAGATTATAAAAATCATCTTCAATAACTCCAAGATGGATATCGAAGCCTTTTCTGTTAGCTAGCCTTTCTGAAAATACATAAATTATTGGAACTCTGTTTTTTTTTCCTAATTTATATATTAAAGTCGCTGTATTTACTGGAATCCCATAGAAGCTGGACATTACTCCTTGATTAATTTTTGGAGTGTGGTCAGGTAAAATTCCAATCCCGTTACTACTTTTTAAAGCTTTTAATAATTTTTTTACTCCAATATTGTCTGTCTCAACAAGAGTTGCTCCTTGCGATTCTCTTCCTTTAAAAACGAAATCATTAAGTGCCTTATTACGAAGTGGCTTAAACATATGAAATGTTTTTATCTTACTCGCTACATAAAGTCCGCTAAATTCCCATGATCCATGATGAGGTGTCATAAAAATAATTCCTTTATTCTTATCAATGCAATTTTTTATTATATCTTCATTGTGAATATTTTTTATTAGAGTTCTTATTTTCTTCTTAGAAGATCTATATAAATAAGGAGACTCAAATATGGATTTTAAATATTCTCTTATACTTTCTCTAGCAGTTTTTTCAATCCAATATTCTGTCTTTTCTGGGAAACATAACTTTAAATTTTTATATGCGACACGGTATTTTTTACTCTTTGTTGAAAAGAACAAAATAAATAAAATGTTTGCTATGCCATGTGTGATACGTAAGCCACATAAGCTTAGCAGAAAGAGGCATAATTTTTGGAATGTGCTAATAATCATTATTTTAGTGTATATTGTAACTAATTTTAATTATACTCAACTTTTAGCAATTTTTTTATAATAATAATGAGTAAAAGACAAGCATCAATAAAACGTAAAACAAATGAAACAGATATCGAGCTAACACTTAATATTGACGGGACTGGTATATGCAAAATAGAGACTGGCATGCCTTTTTTTGAACATATGCTAGAACAAATATGCAGGCACGGACAAATTGACTTATCCATTAAGGCGAAAGGCGACTTAGATGTAGATGCTCACCACACAGTAGAAGACATTGGAATATGTTTTGGTCAAGCATTTGATAAAGCGATTGGAGGAAAAGAGGGTATTAATAGGTATGGTCACGCATACGTCCCTTTAGACGAAGCATTATCAAGAGTCGTAATAGACTTTTCAGGAAGACCAGGAGTTGAATATTCTGCATCTTATCCTAGACAGTATATTAATGATTTTGATGTTGATCTAATACATGAGTTTTTTCAAGGTTTTTGCAATCATGCAATGGTCACTCTTCATATTGACAACCTAAAAGGAGAGAATGGGCATCACATAGCTGAAACTATTTTCAAAGCTTTTGGGAGAGCTTTTAGATATGCTAAAGAAGTCGATTTTTTAAATAATGGAAATAAACCACCTTCTACAAAAGGCGTTCTCTAACCTAATAGGCGATGTAAATTGAATATTATTGCTATCATAGACTATGGAATGAGCAATTTAAGTTCTGTCGAAAAAGCTACAAAATATGTTGCGCCCAACGATTCAGTGGTAGTCACCTCGAGCCCAAGAGAAATAGATAATGCTGATAAAGTAATTTTTCCTGGACAAGGCGCAGCAAAAAACTGCATGGAATCTATTTATGATAAAAATCTTGATAAAATTATTAAAAAAAATTCAAAAGAAAAACCATTCTTAGGAATCTGCATGGGAATGCAAGTTTTAATGAGTTATAGCGAAGAAAATTCAGGGACAAACTGTCTTGATATATTTGAAGGTAAAGTTAAAAAGTTTAAAACAAGAAAAGATACAAAAATAAAAATACCTCATATGGGATGGAATAAAGTATCAAAAAAAAATGATCATCCTATATGGTATAAAATAAAAGATGAATCATATTTTTATTTTGTACATAGTTACTTTATTGACCCAATAGATAAATCTACTGTTATAGGAGAAACAAAATATGGAGATATATTTTCATCAGTGATTGCAAGAGATAATATTGTAGCCATACAAGGACATCCTGAGAAAAGTTCAGATACAGGACTACAGTTTTTAAAAAATTTTATAGGAATTTGACTACATAATGAAAATAATACCAGCAATAGACATACAAAATGGGAATTGCGTAAGACTTAAGCAGGGTGATTTCAGCCAAGAAACAATATTTCATAATAGCCCATTAGATATGGCCAAAAAATGGGTTGATGAGGGGGCAGAAAGAATTCATCTTGTAGATCTTGATGGCGCAAGACTTGGAAATCCTGTAAACATTAATATTTTTTCCAACATATGTGAAAAATTTCCAAATACACCCTTGCAAATTGGTGGGGGTATTAGAGATTTAATAACTGCTGAAAAATATATTGATTCAGGAGCAAGTTATATAATAATTGGTACAAAAGCTGTTGAAGATCCTGCTTTTATTGAAAAACTTTGTAATAAATTTCCAGGGAAAATCATCGTTGGAATAGATGCTAAAAATGGAGAAGTAGCAACTGATGGATGGAAGTCTATTTCTAAAAAAAACGCACTAGGCCTTGCAAAAGAATTTGAAAATTTAGGAGTTTCAGAAATTGTTTACACAGATATTGAAAAAGACGGAATGATGAAGGGCCTCAATATAGACGCGACTTTGAATTTGGCAAATAATATCAACATACCTGTCATTGCTTCCGGGGGTGTAAGTTGCATAGAAGATATTATTGAAATTAATACTCATAGCAAATCAGGAATTTCTGGTGTTATTGTAGGGAGAGCTTTATATGAAAAAAAATTTAGTATCAAAGAAGCAAAAAAAATATTTACATAATTAATATGAGTATTACAAAAAGAATAATACCCTGTCTTGATGTCGATAATGGAAGAGTTGTCAAAGGGGTTAAATTTGTTGATATTAAAGATGCGGGAGACCCCGTGGAAGTTGCAAAAAGATATAATGATCAAGGTGCTGATGAAATAACATTTTTAGATATAACTGCAAGCTCAAGCAATAGGAAAACTATTCTTAATGTTGTTGAGGATGTTGCCTCTCAAGTATTTATACCCCTAACTGTTGGAGGAGGAATAAGCTCTGTTAAGGATATTAGAGCATTATTAAATTCAGGCGCTGATAAAATCACTATTAATACCGCCGCTATAAAAAATCCTGATCTTATATCTGAAGCTAGTAATGCAGTAGGCAACCAATGCATTGTCGTAGCCATTGATGCTAAAAGAAATGCAAATAGTCCAAATGGAATCTCTTGGGAGATTTATACTCATGGTGGTAGAAATTCAACGGGCATAGATGCCCTTGAATGGGCTCAAAATATGGAGCTTCGCGGAGCAGGCGAATTGTTAGTGACTAGTATGGATAAAGATGGAACAAAACAAGGTTTTGACCTAGAATTAATGAAAGCTATTAATGACAAAGTTAATATACCAACTATAGCAAGTGGCGGTGTTGGAACTTTAGAAGATCTCTATGATGGTATAGAGAAAGGAAAAGCAGACGCTGTTCTTGCGGCAAGTATATTTCACTTTGGAACATATAGTATTAAAGAAGCTAAAGAATACTTGTCAAAAAAGGGCATTAATGTGAGAAATACGTATGACTGACATTTTAAAAAAATTAAATATTATCTTAAAAGATAGAAAAGATAAAAATTCTAAAGAATCTTATGTTGCATCTCTATATGAAAAGGGCTTTAACCATACTTGTGAAAAAATAGACGAGGAATCTAAAGAGCTTATTAATGCCCTCAAAAAAGAAAGTAATGAAAGAATAATTTCTGAGGCTGCAGACTTATGGTTTCACAGCCTTATAGCATTATCCATGAAAAATCTATCTTCAGATGATATATTAGAAGAGTTACAAAAAAGACTTGGAGTATCAGGACATGATGAAAAAAAGAATAGAAGTTCTCGATAAAATAATAGGAGTATAAAATGGCTGGGATAAGCATATGGTCATTATTGTTGATTTTTGCAATTGTTCTTTTGCTATTTGGCACAAAGAGACTAAAAAATATTGGTAGTGACTTAGGTGGCGCTATAAAAAATTTCAAAAAATCAATTAACGATGATAAACCAGATGATAAAAAATAAATAAGGTATAAGTCATGTTTGATTTTGGATTTTGGGAGATTGCCTTAATACTTATAATAAGCCTAATAATTTTGGGCCCTGAAAGACTTCCTGTATTTGCATCTCAATTAGGTTCGTTCGTTAAAAAAATTAAAGATTTTGCGAATAACGTTAAAAAAAATATTGAAAATGAATCAAGAATGAAAGATTTAGAAAAAATAATTGAAAAACAAAAAGATGAGCTCTCTGAATTTGAAGATAAAATAGATTTAGATGAAAAGTAAAAATTATTCATTAACAGATCATCTTCTAGAATTAAGGAATAGAATTTTAATCATTGTCTCTTCTATCGTAATATGTGCAATCCTATTATCTCCTTTTGCAAATACTATATATAATTTTCTATCTTTGCCATTATTAAGTGTCCTCCCTGAAGGCTCGAGCATGATTGCTGTAGATGTTGCTGCACCTTTTCTTGCGCCATTTAAATTAATTGTGCTGCTTGCAATTGCAATTACTTTTCCAATATCAATTTATAATTTTTGGGCTTTTATTTCTCCTGGCCTTTATAATAATGAAAGGAAATTTGTAGCTCCTATTCTTATTTCAAGCACCATATTATTTTATTTAGGAATATTATTTGCGTATTATATTGTATTCCCGCTGATATTTAGTTTCTTTACTAGCATTGCTCCTGCGGGCGTCCAAATAGCAACAGATATAACTAGTTTTCTTAATTTTGTAATTAAAATTTTTTTTGCTTTTGGTCTTGCCTTTGAAGTTCCTATAATTACTTTAGTTGTTGTTTTAGCTGGACTAACAACCGTAGAATCTTTATCCAGAAAAAGGCCATATATAATTGTATTTGCTTTTATTATTGGGATGATTCTAACTCCGCCCGATGTTATTTCTCAAGTTTTACTAGCAATTCCGATATGGGTATTATTTGAATTTGGCCTATTTTTAGCCAAAATAATAACAAAAAATAAAGGTAAGAAAAAACGAATTTAATTTGTTAAGATCTATAAATATTATCAAGAATTAAATTTATCATGAATAATAATGACATTAAAAGAGCTCTCCTAATTATTCTTGATGGAGTAGGCATTGGACCTGATTCTAAAAATAATGGTTGGGCACTTGCTAATACACCTAATATTGATTTACTACTAAATGATTACCCATCAACATCTATAGAAGCTTCTGGTCAAAGCGTAGGATTGCCAGATGGACAAATGGGAAACTCAGAAGTTGGGCATATGATAATAGGTTCTGGCTCAGTATTTAAACAAGATTTAGTAATAATTAATGAAGCGATATCAGACTCAACTTTTTTCAAAAATGAGGCAATATTAAACGCCATATCTTCTGCAAAAAAAAATAATAATGAGCTCCATTTGTTAGGGCTCGTATCATTTGGAGGAGTCCACTCTCATATTGATCATTTAATAGCGCTTCTAAAAATGTGTAAATCATATGGCGTGTCTCCAAAGCTTCACCTCTTCTCAGATGGTCGAGACGCAGACCCAAAATCAGCTATAGAAATTTTTAAATATTTAAGTGATTTTTTAGAAAAATATGGTGGAGAAATTTATACGATATCTGGAAGATATTATGCTATGGATAGAGATCAAAGGTGGGCAAGAACAGAATTAGCTTGGGACGCTATAGTGAATAACAAAGGTAAAAAAGCAGATAATTATAAAGATGCCATAGAAAAATCTTACGAAGAAAATGTAACAGATGAGTTTATTTTACCAACCATCTTAAAATGCGCTAAACCTTTAAAGAAAAATGACGCTCTATTATTTTTCAATTTTCGTAATGACAGAACTAGACAAATTGCAAGAGCACTTAATGTAGAAAGATTTGATAACTTTAAAAGAACAAACAATAATACTGCCTACTCAATAACAACTATGACTGAATATGATCCTTATTTGTCATGCCCTGTGGCATTTAGGACAAAATCACCATCAGTTACTTTGGGCAGCGTTGTAAGCGACCTTGGCTTGAAACAATTTCATTGTGCAGAAACTGAAAAATATCCCCATGTTACCTATTTTATAAATGGAGGTAGAGAAGAACCATACCCTGGAGAAAAAAGAGTACTTGTACCATCTCCAAATGTGGCAACTTACGATCTAAAGCCAGAAATGAGCTGCCGTGAAGTCGCGGAGGAAGTTCTAAGCGCTATCAAAAATCCTGAATATAAACTTATCATTGTAAATTTTGCTAATGGCGATATGGTTGGCCATACTGCCGTGAAAGAAGCAATTATTAAAGCTATGGAAGAGCTAGATAACGCATTAGGTGAAGTCGTATGTGAGGCTATTGGGGCAAATATATCTACTCTAATCACTGCTGATCATGGTAATGTGGATGAAATTAACAATCCTGATACTGGAAACCCAAATACACAACACTCTTTGAACCCTGTGCCATGCATAGTTATTGATAATAATAGGAAATGGAAAATTATGAATAATAAGGGGGGTCTGTCGAACATCTCTCCTACTGTGCTAAAGCTAATGGATATTAAAAAACCAAAAGAAATGACGAGTGACTCCTTAATTGAGGAATATTAGTCAAATAC
>CENF01100721.1_pt1 | contig 14253 bp, 13 predicted proteins | sample 361291 | NCBI WGS metagenome assembly CENF01 (sample SAMEA2619399, study PRJEB7988) | marine metagenome | isolation source: saline water (ENVO:00002010), including | reverse complement strand
GTTAACAGGCGAATTTTCTGACACAAAAAATGAATTTGATCAGAACATAGTTTTCTGGTTTTGGGCGCCAAATTGACTTACCTGCCGTAGAGAGGCTCCAACGGTCGTTGAAGCGAATAACTCTGTGAAAGTTGTGGGAGTTGCAGCAAGTATTAATAACCCTGAACTTTCTGAAAAAAGAGTTTCAGAATGGGGTCTTAATTTTACAAACATTGCAGATAACGGCGAAGTTTGGAGAAAATTTGGAGTTATCAGTCAACCCGCTTTCGCCGTTGTGAATTCAAATGGCAATGTTGTAACGCATATGGGGCATTTGAATTTGGAAGGAATTTTTTCTTTAGTAGATAAAGCCAATTCTATTTCTTGAACAAAATTTCAACATGCACGCTATGAAAGGGGCTCAAATACTATCGAGCCGCCTAAAGCGAATTGACTAGTTCAACTTTTTTAGTGATTGTTAAATCCGTTATCAGATTTGCTTGAAGCTGGCCTCGGGAATAGGTCCAGATTTCGCCTCCAACTACGAGGGAACGTTCAATAGGGATCATAAATGCTGGTTTTGCATCTGGGGGTGCCCCTAGTTCAGAGTGTGCAATACGTCCGAACTCTTGCAAGTCTCCGTTTTGTACTTTTAGCATGACCGCCTCTGCTTTATCGTTCATCCAATCACTAATGGGTAGAACCACGATTCTTTCTGATGGCCACCACAAAAAAGCATGATGATCCCACTCAACTGAACTTCTCCCACTTCCGGGCGACCAGGTAGTAACTACTTTTGGATCATCTAAATTCTCAACGTTATAAAGAGCTGCTTTCGTTCCTGTTGTCACTCCTTCTTGAGTTGCTTCTTGTCCCACTCCTAAGATCAAATTTTCTTCTATTGGGTGAAGGTAACCGCTGTAGCCAGTGATCTTTAACTCGCCTCGTACTTTTGGTGCTTTGGGTTCCGTTAGATCAAGTGTGTAAAAAGGATCGGTTTGCCGAAAAGTCACTACGTAACCAAGGTTTCCGATGAATCTTACTGCAAATATTCTTTCACCTTTACCCATTCCTCCAACTTGTCCAACCTCTGTCAGACCTTCATCACTTATTTCTATAACAGTGACGACTGACTCATTTGATTCATCGAAACCCCATGGAGTTCCTGTTGTTGTAGCTACTCTTAAGTTTCCATCATGTTCTGACATAGCGAATTGATTAAGCAAATGACCTTTTACATTTATTGATGCTTTGTACTCGGTTTTCTCTCCGGACCTCATTGTGAATTGGTGTATAGAAGTTGAATATTCTTCCTCTACATTCTGAGAATTCTCTTCGAAAAAGGGGGTTATTCCCGGATAATCAGTTGTCGAGATGTAGAGATTTTCTGGACTTGCATATACTGTTTCTCCGTCTGTCAGAACTGATGTTGCAACTGGGGCTTTCATGCCAGAAGCCAAATCAAGGTCTAAAACAGAAAGAGAGTTAAACCCTGAGAATTTTGTTGGGTGTGAAACTTTTTCACAGCTGACTAATTGGCCCCGCAACACATTGCCTTCTTTATTTTCATAGGTGTAGGAAGGCACCCAGTTCTCAATTGTCGTTTCAACTATTGCTTGTTTATTTGTCTTTAAGGCGATTTCTTCTGCTGATTGACCTTGAGGATTAACAAAAGGAAGGTTAGATGGTGGCGAGGAGACAACTATTCTGGCGATGTTGTTAACCATTCTGGCGTTTACGTAGCTTCCTTCAATGACCATGCTAGCTACCTGGGTTGGCTGTGTCGGATCCGTGATATCCACTTCAACAATGGTCATATGCGGCTCCCAACTGCCTTCGGGAAGTATTCGTGCCGTTAGTGGAGACAACGAATACAGGTCAGTTTGTGCCATTATCCAAACTCTTTCGCCTGCAAGAAACATTTCACTTCCCCATCCGAGACCTTCAAGACGCAAAGATCCTATGGGCTGAGGGGCGTTGGATTTCGGATCAACTATTTGCAAGGTGTTATTTTCCAATACAGAAATTATTTTCCCATTAGTTTTTATAAAATCTGGTTCGTCAATTCCTACTTCCTGAACATTTGTTTCTGAGAAGTCAGGTCCAGGAGTCATTCTCATTGCCGCTCCCGATTCTTCAAAAGCAAAAGAATCTAATGCCATTGGCATTATTGGTCCCCAACCCATTCCCTCAAGTCCGTAAGGTCCGACTCTTTCTAGAGCTTCGTCTTGAAAGTACCTGAGTAATTCGTCGCATGCTTTGAACGGAATTAAGCCACTTGTCAGTTCCATTGTCGCGACATTGACTGTCGCTTTCGTGACTGTTGTTAAGTTCGTGCTTTCTGGGGAATTTGCTGAAGAAGCATAGTTTTCGGTTACATCTAAGGAGTAGCCAGATGTACTGAGGCTGCTGGTTTCATTTGCGCAATTAGTTGCAAGCAAGCCCAGAAAGACTAGAAGAGTTAAAATTTTCATTTGAATTTGTTCTATTTATATTTTTAGACACTAATAGAAGGAAGCCAGGCTGGTCTATCTTGTTGATATTTGTGAATTATTTCTTTATGTTTCATTGTGATTCCGATGTCGTCTAGACCTTTCAAGAATCTCTCTTGAACTGCTTCCTCTAGAGGGAACTTCCAAGAGATGTTTGCATCAGGGACTTCGAGAGTGCGTTTTGCAACATCTACAGTCAAAATTAGTTCTGGGTTGTTCTCAATGGCTTGGAGTAAATCTTCGCCTATCTCATCTGATACTTCAACTGGCACGAGTCCGTTTTTAGTGCAGTTGTTACGGAAAATATCCGCAAACCGAGGCGATATAACTGCTTTGAACCCATATTGTTGAATCGCCCAAACTGCGTGTTCCCTGGACGATCCAGTTCCAAAATTTGGCCCTGCTACAAGGATTGTTGCCTCTGTAAATCGTTCATCGTTAAGTATGAAAGACGGATTGTCTCTCCATTCGCTGAATAATCCTCTATCAAAACCTGTTCTTTCTACTCTCTTAAGCCAATCACTTGGAATTATTTGATCTGTGTCTACGTCGGATCTATTAAGGGGAAGTGCTGTTCCAAAAACTATTTCAACTGGTTCCATAACTACTTTTGCTCTCTTGTGTTTAAGTCTTCAGGCACGGCGAAAGCCCCAGCGATAGCTGTTGCAGCTGCTACTGCTGGGGAAACCAAATGCGTTCTTCCCCCTCTACCCTGACGTCCTTCAAAATTACGATTGCTTGTACTGGCGCAACGTTCACCTTCTTTAAGTTTGTCTGGATTCATTGCGAGACACATGGAGCAGCCAGGCTCACGCCAGTCGAATCCAGCCTCTAGGAAGATTTCATGAAGTCCTTCCTCTTCCGCCTGAGCTTTAACTGAACCTGATCCCGGAACTACGAGAGTTCTAACCCCAGATGCAACTTGTTGACCTTGTGCTACTTTTGCAGCTTCTCTTAGATCCTCTATGCGACTATTTGTGCAAGATCCAATAAAAACTGTGTCCACCGGGATTTCAGATATTTTGGTTCCTGCCGCAATTCCCATGTATTCAAGCGCTCTTCTTGCTGATTCTTGCTGTGCAGGCTCGGCGAATTGTTCTGGATCTGGGATTAGGCCTTTGATTGGTGCGACCTGTCCAGGATTGGTTCCCCAAGTCACATGAGGTGAAATTTCGTTTCCGTTCATGACTATTTCTTGATCAAATTTAGCATCATCATCAGTGGCCAAAGATTTCCAATCTTCTATTGCTTCTTCCCATTGATCAGTACTTGGACTGTGCGTTCTGCCTTTTAGGTATTCGAAAGTCGTTTCGTCTGGTGCTATTAATCCTGCTTTAGCCCCAGCCTCTATCGACATGTTGCAAACAGTCATCCTTCCTTCCATTGAAAGGTTCCTGATGACTTCACCTCTGTATTCAATTATTTTTCCTATACCTCCACCGGTACCCAACTCTCCAATGATCGCGAGAATCACGTCTTTTGCGGTAGTGCCTTCAGGAAGGTTTCCATCTACTGTCACTGATAGTGTTCCTGGTTCTGTTTGGGGGAGTGTTTGTGTTGCTAAAACATGTTCGACTTCACTAGTACCAATTCCAAATGCAAGTGCCCCAAACGCTCCATGAGTGCTTGTATGACTGTCGCCACAAACAACAGTCATTCCAGGAAGTGTGAGTCCCATTTCTGGTCCTATGACGTGGACAATTCCTTGGCCTTGGTCTCCCATTGAGAAAAGACGTACACCGAATTCAGAACAGTTGTTCCTTAAAGTTTCTATCTGTTTACGACTAACTGGATCGGCTATAGGTTTATCTGTTTCTGTAGTGGGAACATTATGATCTTCTGTCGCGACTGTTAAATCTGGGCGAAGAACGTCTCTACCTGCCATTCGCAAACCGTCGAAAGCTTGCGGCGAGGTGACTTCGTGGACAAGGTGTAAGTCAATAAAAAGCAAGTCCGAACCACTTTCATCACTGTGAACTACGTGTCGTTCCCAAACTTTCTGACTTAATGTTTTACCTGACATAAGAACTTTTAATCCTACCCACTAACCGATATGACCAGGGCGGTCTACTTCTTGTGGATTTTCTCCTGAGTTGCGTACTCGTATGACTTTGTTCAATGCTGAGATAAACGCTCGAGCAGAAGCTTCAACAACATCTGTCGATAATCCCCTACCGGATACTTTCAGTCCATCTGTACTTTCAAATGAAAGCGCCACATCTGCCAAAGCGTCCACTCCACCGGTCACTGACATCACAGTGTAATCAGTTAATCTTCCTTCAATATTCGTTGCTTCTTTTATTGCTGTGCATGCGGCATCTACCATTCCATCACCCTCAGATTTTGCGCTTACTTGCACCCCATCTGATTCTAAAATGACTTCTGCTTCAGGAGTGTTGGCATTGCCTCCCTTAACGTCAAGTGTCACCAGTTCATACGAATTTTCAATTGAACTACCTATCTCTTCTGCTACTAATGCTTCTAGATCTGCATCACTAAGCTGTACTTTTCGATCAGCTAGTTCTTTAAAGCGGGTAAAAGCACTATTTAGGGCATCACCTTGTATATCTAAACCCATTTTTGAAAGAGCGTCTTTAAATGCCGCTCTACCTGAGTGTTTTCCCAGTACTAATTTGCTGCCATCTTGTCCGACAACAGAGGGATCCATTATTTCATAGGTGGTTCTTTCATTTAAAACACCGTGTTGGTGTATCCCAGACTCATGCGCAAATGCGTTTCTTCCCACTACAGCTTTGTTGTATTGAACCGGATATCCAGTAAGTCGACTGACCATTCGACTTGAGCGGGCTAATTCTTCGGTTTCAATTCCTACTTCAAGATTTGGGTATATGTCGGGACGCGTTCTTAATGTCATAACTATTTCTTCCATAGCTGCATTTCCTGCTCTTTCGCCGATCCCGTTAATTGTGCACTCGACTTGTCGAGCTCCTGACACTACAGCTGCCAACGAGTTCGCTACCGCTAAACCGAGATCATTATGACAATGGGTGCTGATTATGTAGTCACCCTTAACTCTTTCCCTTATCAACTTGATTCTCTCAGCCCACTCATGGGGTGTCGCATAACCAACGGTGTCTGGAATGTTTAACGTTCCTGCCCCACTGTCAATTGCAGCTTGAAGTACATCACACATAAAATCAAAATCTGATCTAGATGCGTCCTCGGGACTGAATTCGACATCATCGGTGTATTCTCTGGCTCTACTCACTGCGGAGGCGGCCTCAGCTAGAACTTGCTCCGGTGTCATTTTTAGCTTGTGCTCCATATGAGTTGGGCTTGTAGCAATAAATGTATGAATTCTTCGTTTTTCTGCAGGTTCTATTGCTTCCCAGCAACGATCTATATCTTTATAGCTTGTACGTGACAGTCCACAAATTACAGGTCCACTCACGTTAGAAGCTATTGCATGCACTGCATCGAAATCACCTTGGCTTGCTATTGGAAACCCTGCTTCTATGTAATCAACTCCCAATCGAGCAAGCTGTCCCGCTATTTCAAGCTTTTCTCCTACATCAAGAGAAATACCTGGTGATTGTTCACCATCTCTCAAAGTGGTGTCAAAAATTACCACTCTTTCACTGGCGGTATCGTTGCTCATTGTCTTATCTCCATTGTTTAAATGTTTTCATTCTTGTTTCTAAAAGTAAAAAACCTCCCGGCCTTTGGCTCAGGAGGTGCGGACGAACGCGTGTTTATATCGTTCGCCCTACATAAGCAAGAGAAGGTTCTTGTTTATCATGTTTTTATTCTAGCCTCGATTGACTGAAGGTAAGCAAACTTTTTTATTTTGATTCATATATTGCCTTAAAACAATATTTTTTGAAGGTCGTCAAAGGGTTCGAAACCAAAAATATGGGCGAAAAAAGCTAGTTCTGATTCAATTGCTTTTTTTATGTTTGGGGCTTTTCTGAATCCGTGGCCTTCGTCTGAGAATTCTATTAATGCGTGTGGTATGTCGTTTTCTTTCAGCTTTTGTGCCATTAAGTGAGCTTGATTTGGTGGGACGATCGGGTCTTCTGATCCTTGAAGTATCACCATAGGCGTTGAAAGTTGTTCTATGTGGTGTATTGGTGATCTTTGCCTATAGATTTCTTCATCTTCGGGCCATTTCCCCACTAGTCGATCTAAATATCGAGATTCAAATTTATGCGTGTCTTTTGCAAGTATGGCTAAGTCTGCAATTCCATATCTACTTGCACCTGCGGTGAAAGTGTCATGAAATGTAAGTGCCGCCAAGACCGTGAATCCTCCTGCGCTACCCCCCTTTATGGCTAATTTATTTTTGTCTACTTTTTTTTGGGCTACTAGATGTTTTGCTACAGCAACGCAGTCTTCTACATCCGCTAAACCCCAACTATCGTGAAGACGGTTTCGGAATATTCTTCCGTATCCTGTCGAGCCGCGGTAGTCTACGTCAGCTACACCAAATCCTCGACTTGTCCAATAAGTAATGCCTAGCTGAAGTTGACGTCTTGCTGCTGCTGTAGGGCCCCCATGAGCTAGAACGATAAGTGGTGGTTTCTCTTTTTCATTAATTTCATATTCAGGATTTGTAGGTGGATAGAACAGGGCATGTGCCTTTTCGGAGTCTGAAGTTTGATAAGTGAAGGTTTGTGGTATCGGAAACCAACTTTCATCTATGTTGAGGTCTCGAATTTTACTTAAAGGCCTAATCCCTTCTCTGGTAATGGACATTACTGATGATTCGGCCTTCCATGAGCTCACAGTTGCAACTATTCCGTCTTGGTAGTTTGCGACGGACTCAATTTCTGTGGCATCAATATCTATCTGTTCGAACTGTCCATCTAGCGAAAGTATTGCGAGCCTATCGATTCCTGCTTTCCTGTAAACGAACCAGATCTGATCTCCAACAAATGCATATCTAGACTGTCCAAAAACCCATTGAGGTAAGCCTATTTCTGCTTCGATATTGGTTAATGCTGTTAAATCTATTTCATTTGTGCTTTGATCAACTCGAAAAAGATTCCACCAGTTGTTTCGATCACTTACTACATGCAAGTTCCCCTGACCATCCCATTCGGGTTGAAAAAAAGATTCTGCTTGGGATTTGATTACCTTTTGGTTGCTAAGGAGCATTTCGTCTAATGATGCAATGCATAATTGAGTGTCATCCCACGGCATGTTCGGATGGTTCCATTGCACCCAAGCAATCTGATCGCCCTCTTTCGATACTCTCGGAGAGGAAACAAAATCAGGCCCTGAAACTAGAACCTTTATTTGTTGGGATCCATCTAATGGAACTGCAACAATCTCATTTGAAGGTTCTTCAGCACTTGAAGCGTGAAGCTCTCTTACGCATACGTACCAATCCTCGTTGTTAGTTATTCGACCATCGGCATATCTGTAGCTTTGATGAATTTCTGATTCGGGAGTCAACGGGATTGAATTACCTAATTTATCCAGGCGGTATAAACGTTGATCCGAATATTGGCTATACACAAGGATTCCGTTTCTAACTCTCCATGCACTGCCTCCGTATTCGTGAACAAGCGTTCTAACGTTTATGTTTTGATCTGTTTGATCTGTTCCATTACGCACAAGAACTGTGCGCCCGCCTTCATCTGGTCGCGTTTCAGCCCACCAGACATCGTCTCCATCTACAACTATTTCGCCTAGTCGTACCGCTCCACCAACCAACATTTCTGATGTGATAGGCGATTCCCATGTTCCACAAGTTTTGGTTATGATCATGAACTCAATTATTCAGTAACTTAACAATTCGAGTGAGACCTTCTTCCAAATCGTCGTCTCCAAGTGCAAAAGATAGTCTCGCATACCCTGGAGCACCAAAAGCTTCTCCAGGGACTATGGCTACTTTCGCTTCTTCTAAAATTATTGCGGCGAGTTCAAGAGTGTTTTGTGCCTTTTTGCCAGCTATGTCGCGATCATAAAAAGCTGTGAGATCAGGAAAAGCATAAAAGGCTCCTTGAGTTTCTAAAAGTCTGACACCCTCAATGTTGTTAAGCATTTCAGTCATTGTTCTTCTCCGACGGTCAAAAGATTCCCTCATCCGAATGACGTCTTCGAGGTCTCCACTAACTGCCGCTAATGCCGCTCTTTGCGATACGTTTGCAACGTTTGAAGTTGCGTGTGATTGAAGGTTACCTGCAGCAGAAATAACGTCAGCTGGACCTATCATCCAACCGACTCTCCAACCTGTCATTGCATAAGTCTTAGCCACTCCATTCACTATCAGGCACTGATCATCTATTTCCGGTAGTAAAGCTCTAATGGAGTGATGTTCATGTCCTTCATAAGTTAAATGTTCATATATTTCATCTGCAATAATCCAGATCCCTCTTTCAATTGCCCATTTTCCAATCGCTATTATCTCCTCGGCTGAATATACGGCGCCTGTAGGGTTCGACGGTGAGACAAAAAAGAGAGCTTTTGTCGCTGCTGTAGTCGCAGATTCTAATTGCTCTACTGTGACTTTGAATTCCGATTCAATATCTGTTGGCACTTCGACTGTGATTCCTCCTGCAAGAGCAATGGCCTCAGGGTAAGTAGTCCAATAAGGGGCTGGGAGTAGCACCTCGTCCCCAGGGTCGATCAATGCGGCACATGAATTGTAAACGGCATGTTTTCCGCCGTTTGTAATAAGGATTTGCGCAGTTTCAGGTCTCCATTTTGAATCTCGTTCAGTTTTATCTACTAATGCTTCTCTCAATTCTGGGAGACCGGATGCTGGACCGTAACGGTGATTTGACGGTTCACGACAAGCAGCAATTGCCGCTTCAACGATGTGATCAGGTGTTGGGAAATCAGGTTCTCCTGCTCCGAAACCAATTACCGGTTCGCCTGCTTCCCGCAAAACCCTTGCTTTATTGGTTACTGCCATAGTGGCAGACTCAGATATTGAAGCGATTCTGTGTGATATTCGATTTTTTGTCATTATTCCATTTTCTTGTGTCTGTAAACACGAATCTAGAGCCTACGAGATGCAACAGTGAAGGGTTTATTATATTTTCTAACCGCAAGCCTCAAAATAAGGCCTTAGGTACTCTCTTGTAATGTCACCGCGAGCTTTCTGTGACAAGCCTTGATAAGAAAGACACGCCACCCGCTTAAGTTCTTCTTCACTGCAATTCAATTCAGAAGACCTAGTAAGAAAATTTTTCATTTGTGCTAAGTCTTCGATTTTTTTTATAGTTTTATTAAGTTCTTTTTCTTTAATTTCGTTTAGTTCTTTCTCTTCTATTTCGTCTAATACCAATTCAGCTATGTTTCTTCCAATTTGCACTAACTCTTCACAGTTTCTTGCCTGACCAGGTTTGCTTGGTTCTGTTTCGGCACAGCTAAGTGTCAATAACGCGATAATTACTGTTAACGAACATCTTCTTATTATTGTTAACAGCACTTTAAAAAGTCATACAGCTAAATAGAGCAAACATCCAACACGCCTCTAGCAAGACGCCCCTCATGCATGTCTTCCAAAAGTGTGTGTATTTCTTCCATTGGATAAACACGACTTACCAGTTCATCGAGTTTAAATTTGCCTGCCTTGTAAAGCTCACAGATGCGCGTTACGTCAGTATGTGGCCTCGAAGTCCCATAACGACATCCCATAATTGTCACGTCCAGGTACGCAGCGACGGTCATGAACTCCACTGTGCTCCCTAGCGGCGGCACACCGAGTATTACTAGAGTTCCTCCCCAATCCAAATAACCTATTGAAGCTTCAATTAGTGCCTTGGAACCTACACACTCAAAAACATAATTCACTCCATCAGCGCGTATTTTGCGGATTTCCTGATTTGTGTCAACATCCGTAGCATTGATGAAATCTGTAGCACCGAACTCTATAGCTAAGTCACCTTTTTCGGAGTTTGTATCAATCGCTATTATGGGATTAGCTCCAGCTATTGCTGCAGCTTGGATAGCATTTAACCCGATTCCTCCGACTCCTACGACTGCAACACTTTCGCCTGGTTTTACCTTTGCTCGGTTGAACACCGCTCCTGAGCCTGTAAGAACTCCACATCCAATTAGAGATGCTGCAGCCAGGGGTATGTCTTCGGGTATGCGGATTGCTTGATTTGCTTTCACAACTACATTTTCTGAAAAAGCAGAGATGTTAGCGAAGTTGTAATACGGTTCACCATCCAAGGAGAACGGTGTATCTCTAGCTCCAAAAGTAGATTTACACATTGTTGGTTGTCCCGCATCACAGGAGGGGCACGCCCCGCACTGGCCTAATGTCGATAGCACAACGTGGTCGCCGGGAGCGACTGAGGTGACGGCGGAACCAACCTCTGTGACAATTCCAGCTCCTTCATGACCAAGAACTAGAGGTGTAGGAAACGGTATTGTGCCGTCTATAACACTTACATCGCTGTGACAAACTCCAGCATTGACAATTTTGACGTTGACTTCTCCTGGCTCTGGTGGGCGAACTTCCAAACCTTCTACCAGCCGGAGTTCTTCTCCATCAAAAACAATCCCCTTCATTTGCAACCTCCAAACATTGAATTAATATCCTCGCGGTAATTAACCTTTAAGTCCACCTGTGCGTTAATAATGCAGTATCAAAATCACAGCCCCAAAGTGGGCAGCGACGGCTAAAACTACTAAAGAATGCCAAACTTCGTGATACCCAAAAACTTTGGGTTTAAGTTTCGGCCACTGGGCACCCAGCATAAGCGCCCCTCCTATATAAAAGATTCCTTCCAGCACTATAAAAGAAGCTGGGAAAAAGTCTATTGATCTAAAAAGGCTTGGGGCGACAACTAGAGGAAGACATCCGAGAGTAATGAATAAAGTGTTCATCAATCCTTTAGGCGGATGAAAAGGCAGGACCCTAAGAAGAATTCCTATTCCCGCTCCTATCCAAACGCTCCAAAGCATTATTTTTGCAGGAGTCCCATCCATCGCGATTAGTGCAAGCGATGAGGCCCCAGAAGCAATCATCAAAAATATTGCAGCGTGATCTAGTCTAAATAAAATTTCAAGAAGAGAGATTTTCCAGCGTCGAAGGTGAACTATTCCACTGGTTGTAAACATCGCGAACGCCCCTGCAGAAAAAATTGCAACCCCTATTCTTTCGCGGCCTGCTGGTGCGGATATAGCGAGAAATACTCCTGAAACAATAGTTAAAGGTCCTGCAATTCTGTGTAAACGGCCTCTCCATTTAGGTCTTGGGTTTGAAAGGACTCTATAAACAGAAGGCGAAACGTTTTCTGGAATTAGTTCAGCAGGAATTGCCTCATTCGCATATTCGGATTCAATCAAACTAGTCACGATAATAAAATGTTTCGTTCTCTTTTTGTTTCCCTACTACACGACTAATCGTATAGCGGCCGTAGAGAGCATTGCTGTCAATACAACTAATGTAAAGGGCATTTTTTTCCAGACTGCTAAGCCCCCTATTCCAACTCCTACTAGTCGAGCGTCTACCGCTAATGAGCCGTCATCCGAAACGGACATAATTATGATCAGAGCTGAAAAGAGTGCTGCCGGCAAAAGTGCCGTTCCTGGTGCTAAATATTTAGAGAATCTTTGACCAGTTATTACTCCTAAAAGCTTGAATACATAACTGCCTACGGACAGGGCAATAACCGCTCCCCACGTCATGAGGCTCTCTTTTTCTTTCGATGCGCTAATAATCCGGGCACAATTCCTGCAGAGGCTAGAAGTATCGGCATGCCTACTGGAGTCAGCGGTATACAAACCAAAGTTATCGTTCCTGCCACTATCGCTGTAATCTTTCCTGCTCTCGTAAGAACATGTGGAATAATTAGAGCAACAAACGCTGCTGGGAAGGCAGCGTCAAGACCCCACGATCCTGGATTCTCAAGAACCCCTCCTAATAACACTCCTAAAATTGTTCCTATATTCCAAAACGCGAAAAGGCTTATTCCCGTGAACCAAAATGACTTTCGGGAATCTTCAGTACTTGCCTGTGCGCTGGCAATCGCTATCGTTTCATCAATCACGAAATGAGCAGCTACAGCTTTTTTTAATTTTCCATTATTTAAAGAATTTGTTATCACAGGCCCGTATAAAGCATTTCTTGCTGAAAGCAAAAGGGCACTACCCACAGCTGCCGCTGGATTCCCTCCACCATCTATAACTGACACTGCTGTGAACTGCGATGCGCCAGTAAATGTAAAAATAGAAAGTGCTGATGCTTGCAAAAGCGAGAGTCCTGCGGTGTCCGCGAAAACACCGTAGGTTATACCGATTAGGCCACAAGCCGCTGCTAGCGTAAAACCGTTTTTTTGATACGCATTAAATTTTTTCATTACGGGAGTCGATCAATTAATTGGTCAATCAGTCTGTCTATTTCAGCAGCACAAGAATCAAATATCTCTTGATCCCCTGAAGCTGGATCAACCACTTCTTCCCATGATTCGATCTCCACTTCAGCAAGATTCAATTTCATTATTCTTTCAACTAAAGATCCCTCTTTGGGCAAGTCGCGAACAAGACGTGGAAGGGTTGCTGCTCGGGGCGCTACTTCCGGAAAGTTTCTTCTTATCCATTCAATGTGGCTTGGTTCCATAGCGACAACTAGATCTACTCCTATATGTTTTTCTCCAAATTGTGAACTTCTGTGCGCAGGGTCAGATATTTCAAAACGTTCAAGTGCTTTTCGCGTTCTTTGACTCATTGGGTGTCCTTCAAGAACAAGCGTTCCAGCTCCGATTGCTAAATAGTTGGGAGCTCTTTTCTCGAACATTATTCGGCCCATAACAGATCGAGCAGCATTCCCGGTGCAAAGAAAACATATGACTGGTTTTTCTGATTGATTTTCCATGCTTTCAGTCCGTTTTGATCCTGATAAAAAGTGCTTCAGCTTCGGCTGTAACCTCACCATTTGCAAGACATTTAGCTTTCGCTTTGATTCGTCTTCCAGTTGAATTTTCAAGGTGAGCTTCGAAACGAAGCTCTTGGTCTATAGGAGTGGCTTTTCTATATCGGATATCTAGTTTTCCAGTTACTGCAGGCCCTCCTCCTGCTAATCGGACTGCACCACTTAATACATCGTCAAAAAGGCCGGCAAGGAATCCGCCATGAACACGACCCTCGGGACCTTCTCTACATCTATTAATTTCTAGCTCGCCTACTATTACTTCTTGTCCGGTGTCATCTTTTTCAATTCTTACCCTTATAGGCGGAGCTAGAGGATTTCTTTCTCCTCGGAACAGACTGTTATCTCTTGCTTCAATTGTTAGACGCTTTTTTGTTAAGTCATCTATCTCTTTTTCGTCGATCTCATACCATCTAAGTCGAACTGATTCTTCTAGAGATTCATTCGCTGCATCCACATGTGTAATTGCTTTTTCCATCATTTCATTTGTAGGTGCTGATTTGTGTATTTTCAACAGCAGATCTCTCACTCGATCAGCTAACCGTATTCCGGTTTCTCTTTCGTCTTCTGACATCTTTAGTCATCTATCCTTCATATCGTTTCATCAAATTTTAGATTTCGTTAAATCAAACCGAGAATTTTACCTAAGCGGCGGCGGTGAAATAATGCATCGCCCCATGTGGACGCAAGAATCCATCCGCGCTTGAGCCATACCTGTAGATCATGTTCGACTGTGTAGCCGATCGCTCCATGACATTGAAGAGCTGATCTGCATGCAAGTTCGACAGCTTCACTCGCTAAAGCTTTTGCAGCTGATACTTCTCCTGAAACGGTGAAATTTTCCGTTGGACTTCTTCCGTTATCCATCGCCCAGCTAGCTACTTGAACCAATGGCCTAGCGAACTCAATCACTATCGCCATGTCTGA
>CENF01034001.1_pt1 | contig 14292 bp, 10 predicted proteins | sample 361291 | NCBI WGS metagenome assembly CENF01 (sample SAMEA2619399, study PRJEB7988) | marine metagenome | isolation source: saline water (ENVO:00002010), including | reverse complement strand
ATGGGAGTTTGCATACAACACACAAATCCCTTAATCTTAAGCAATTCAGGCCAAAATGTATCTAACCAATTAATAATCAAGCCCTTAATATGACTTCCGTCTAAATCTTGGTCTGTCATAATCATAATATGCCCATAACGAAGCTTTGAAACATCCTTGTATTTTGCATCTTGCTCAAGACCTAAAATTTGTTTCATATGAATCAGCTCAGCATTCTTCATTATTTTATTAATTCCTGCTTGTGTCACAGCCTCTGCCCTTGCATTAATAACTTTACCGCGTAATGGGAACACACCATATAAATCTCTTCCAACAACACTTAGACCAGCAATCGCCATAGCTTTTGCCGAATCTCCCTCTGTTAAAATCAATGTACAATCTTCAGAACGTTTACCACCGGCTTCATTTGCATCATCGAGCTTTGGAATACCAAAAATACGATTCTTCTTTTTGCCATCAGTTTTCTTGAGAAGTTTTGATTCTTTAAACTGATATGTTTCAAGAACTCTTTCCATCAAACCAATCTTGATTAGATTGTCAAAGAACTTGTCTGTAAACTTACAAGAAGAACCAAACTTAGAAACTTGAGTTGTTAGAAAATCCTTAGTTTGACTATCAAACGAAGGATTCACAATAATACAATTGACAAATACGAAAATGTGTTCACGAATATAGCTTGTTTTAACATTCACCTTCTCTTTTTTAAGAATGATTTCCGCCATCTTTTTGCTAATTATATTCACAATATAATCGACATGTTTGCCACCTTTTGACGTATAAATACCGTTTACAAAAGATACTTGCTTGAAATCATCACTGACTCCAATGCCAATTTCCCATCTTTTATCACCTCGTTCATACACGATTTGATTTGGTTCATCAAAATACAACTCACAAAAGTTTTTAAATCGTTTTACTGGAACATCTTCATCGTTAAATGTAACTTTCAGTTTATCTCCACAGCATGCTGAAATCTCATATGCTCTTCGTTTGAAAATATCAATCATATCTTCAGTCCAACCAGAAAGTCCAAAACGTTTGAAATCAGGTAGAAAACTAACTCTTGTGAATTCCTTTTCTTTAGCTGAAACAGAAGTGATTACAGGCTCATGACGAACTTGCATGTTATTAGACCAACGCTGTGAAAACCGTTTCTTTTCTTTCGTATCAACTGTTTCAACTTCAAACCATTGTGAGAAAATATTAGCAAGTTTCGCACCATATCCATTCTTACCACCAGTAATACGCTCTTCATTTTCAGTATAATTAGTACTTGTTAGTAACTTACCAAATATCATTTCAACTGCGTAAATACCCTGCTTTGGAATAACAACAACGTCAATGCCTTTACCGTCGTTTTCAACTGAAACAACGCCACTTTCTTTGTTGATTGACATGGAAATATATGTAACTTTATGCTTTGATTTAGAATCGGTATAGCGAATAAATTGATCCCATGCATTCACGATTACTTCATCTACAATTTTATACAATCCAGGAATGTGAGATAATGTTGACTGAACCATTCGATTATTATCAACTTTCCACGATGGACCTGTAGACATCTCCACAGAACCAATATACGTGTCTGGTATCTTGTAGATATGTTCGCGATGCGTGTGAGACTTATATTTCGCAATAGTTTTGTTCTTATCCATACTTAATATTCTTGTCTATGTCTTATTCTTTTTGTGATATACCCCCTTTCATTTTTTTATAAACTTAAAATATAATGGAAAATACACCAGCAACTAATATACCAATTATATTACAAATATATGTAGATTTAGATCAAATTGAATTAATTGTTGAAGAAAATATACCAAAATATATACTTCGTACATCCAAATTCTGGGACAAAATAAACTCATATTTACCTACAAACACAAACATTAATAATTTTAAGTCAAAATATAACCAGAAGATTTATGAAAAATCCGCCAATATAACACAATATTATACAGACTTAATTAACGAAAAGGATTCAGACTTAATTAACGAAAAGCAATCAAATTTAAAAGAGAATTTTCATCTATTAGTTTATGAAGATTTAGTATTACCTATTCATGTCAGTATGTTATCTGAAATAAATGCCAGTGAACTACTGGATATGAATATAAGTATACATCCGAATACGTTTTATGAAAATTATTCAAAATTATTTTTCAATAACATAAAAATAAAATATGACAATAATGAGAGCCAAACAATTGAAGATATTATATTTGAATTTACTGAATATGATAAAATAATTACTTATGATGGCGGTAGAGCAAGCGCCACATTTATTGCAATCTTACGAGATGAATTCAGGTATTGGAACTATAACTATCTAGAAAACAATCAAAGCACTGAATGTAGTCTTTGTTGTTGCTCTTTTCGAAATCTTAAGACACAAAATTTATGGACGACTAATCTCTTGATGACGCTCGCGGCGGCGGCTCTAAATAAACCCATGAATTTATTCGAAAGTTTTGGAATAATTAATGTACTTTTACCAATAAATATGTTTCTGATCTTGGACGAGGTACAACAATATGATTCCGACACCAGTTATTCTCGGGAGATGATAAAAAATGGTATTTATATATCTAATGCCGAAAAGAAACGAGTAAGAGAATGTATTTCTGATATTCCAAGAAAGAAACTTGGGGCATGGGGGAAAATTTTATTTAGTGATAATAGCATTGATAGGGCACCAGAATCAGCACCAGCACCAGCACCAGCACCAGCACCAGCACCAACACCACCATCACCAGCACCAGCACCAACACCACCATCACCACCATCAACACCAGCACCAGGGCAACCACAAAATGTTCGGGAGATCCGAACTGAATCTACCGAGGCTAAACCATTAACCCGAGAGGAAATAGAAAACGCGGCGATAACTGCAAGGAGTGAAGTCTTAAACGCAGAACATATCGACTCAAAGACTATTGCGAAACTTCAGGAAGAATTACCAGATGTATCTATACGAATGAAAGATATAAGACAGTCTTCGGGAAAGTTAAATGACATGGTTGAAAATAGCCAGGAAATCATAAATATTAGTATGAATGACATGGCAAAAATCTTTAAAATGAAAGAAGTATTAAGTAATGACAAAAAAATTAAAGATGCCACCAAATTGATTAAAACAGTAGAACAATATCCCTTACAAATAATAGGAGAAAGTATTAAAAAAGATGGAGGAGGAAATGAAACGTGGATGTCCTCCAGTTTTGAAGAGATTGATGGCAAAAAATGTAAAAAAATTCAAGTAATATTTGAAAACAAGAATTCTGATAGAGAGTGGATCACTTTAAAAACATTTTTATATAGACTATTTGTAATAGATACTTTACATGATTTCTTTGATAAAGCGGAGATGACGACTACAGGAAGATTACGTCTGTTATCTGATGATGAGAATAAAAAAAGGTTTTTAAAATTTTACCAGTCTTATTTACAAAAATTATGTACTATTTTCCCAGACTTGAAACATTATGGTAATGAAGACGGTCAGTTCTATAAGAATAACACTGATAAACCAAAAACATTAGATGAATTGCTAAATATAGATATAGATGAGGAAGGAGAGCTAACAAATTTAGAAGAACAATTACATAAAATATTAGAAACAGGTTATACAGCTCATTTATCTGCTGATCTCAGTAAAGATAATATGAAACCATATAATTTTTCGAACCTAATTGAGATTGTTGAAAGATATCAGAAAGAAGAAAAACTTGGTTATTATGCGAAAACAGTCATTGTTGATGCAGATAAAAATTCTCTTCAACAATTTGCTATAACAAGACAATATTATGATCAAGAGCAAGGCAAATGGAAGAGAACAGAATATGAAACACCTGCACCGATCATATACTTGAAGACACTATCACATGAACTTGATCAAGCTACAAATCCAAAAATAGAGAAGGTTTTAAGGTCAATTAAAGATGACTATTTTGATAAAGATACCATTACTTATTTATCTTCGTTAAATACAATAGAAGAGCAAGAATATCATCGTCGTATGAGCGAACTGGATCCTACAGTACAGAATCAAGACCAGCATACCCAAGAAGATGAACCGGGAAATGATAATACGGAGGAATTATATAGTGTTAAAGTTCAGATGATAAAGCGAATAACTAATAATAATAATGAATTATATGATCAAACTTTTTTAGAATATGAAATTGATAGAATTGTGAAAAATGATTCTGAAAGTTTATCTGAATTAAAAATTTCCGAGTTTTTATTGGGTTTATTACATACTTATTCAATTAAGGAGGGTATTATACTTAAGAGCACTGTACAGAGTTCTCTCCAAAACAGAGAATCAGACTCGTCGGATCAGACTGTAAATCGGAATAGGGGAACGGGAATGGGAAGGAGAATGAGACGTCCAGCCCGGGGACCTCCTTGTTGGACACCTCCTCGTGTGAAAGGTGATTGGTGGTCAAATAAGATAAATATGTTTCACGTTTTTAAAAGGAAACCTAATAAGACTCCTCCAACAAAATCGGTTGCACCATTTATTTTAGAATGTATGGAATTTATGTATGCTTACATACATAAGCATGCTAATAGCAATACTACCTATAATTTAGAACCAACGAATATGATAGGAAATATCATAAGGGCAATGTATCTTATTGATGATCCGGCTTTTTTTAATAGTTGGAAAAATGCTATATTAGAACGAGTGAATATATATATACACGAGTGGAGTGGTTCTGATAACCATATTACTTCTGTAAAAAAGGGGTTTTTCCGTCGGATGATAGACAGTATACAGATGATAGAACTATCAGAATCAGATAGAAGCTCAATCAATGAATCTTTGTGTGAATTTCTACATATAATTAAATCACTTGATCATGTTTTTGAAGGATATTATAATAAATATTGTGAAAAACAGGGAATACATATTGCATATACATATATAAATGAAACATATACTGTTGTTAATGATGGAAAACCGAGTACAAGTATAGATGTAAAACTATATAATATATTGGGGGAAATTATTAATGATGATGGTTGGTTTAGCCATATGATAAAATCTATAAATCAAATGGACTATATTAAAGAAAAGGATGAAATGGGTACATTTGGAGTTTCAAAGTTGTGCGAATGGATATTTAATAATAATACTGAAGAAGCTCAAGAAAATTATGCCCATTTTGTAAAACCAATGATTTTGAAAATGATGATGGATTCATTCCATTATATTTGCCTAATGGAGAATACATTACAAGTTGAAAATGATCAATTGTCGCATATAACTCAAACTAAACCGGTAATGCCAATAATGTGTACTTTTGATAAAAATTGCGGATATTTATGTGGATTTTTTACAAATAGGATTTTAAATTTAGTAGAAGATAGTGATCCAAATAAAGGACATAGAACAGAGCCTAATAGTTATGCTAGTAACCACTGGACGGTAATTGACGTTCAACAAAAAACTAAGGACAATGAAAAACAGATGCTTATTCATCATGACCATTTGAAAAACATGCCTTACTCCGCGCCTCCAAAATTGAACAATAACAATAACAATAAAAGAGCGAGATACGGAGGTGGTTCAGGAAAAACAAGACGTAGAGGGGATAAAATAAAGAGTAATGGAAAAATAACGAGACGTAAACCTATTTGATAGATAAGCATCGTTTAATTTTGTTTAGTATTTGCTTATTAGCAGGTGTAGCAAGAACTGAATTGTTTTCAAAACCTGCGATAACTTCTTCTTTAAGACTAAGTCTAGCTGCGAGTTGTTTTCGTGTCATCTTTTTAGATGTTCTTGCTTGCATAATATCTTTACCGTGGCGAAGTTTATCAATTTTGGAAGATTCTGTGGCATCGTCAAGTTTTTTAGCATTATCTGGAGCATTTTTAAAGACCATTTTGTGTTTAGAAACAGTATTACCACTTCTTCTGGCTTGCTGTTCTTTCATAAGTATTTCCGAATTTGTAAGGGCACCTCCAGTTTTCCTTCCGATATCAACTGTGTTCCAATCCTGATGGCTCATATATATTAATTATATATGAAAATGCTTAAATATTGTGAGTATTTTTTTTAACATATAGCAATGTAATGAGACTGGTTGGTTTCATTTTTAGTATTTTAGTATTATTTGATTCAACAAATGGACTAATACATCAACCAATGAATAGTGGTAAAGGTAAAGGTGGGGGTAGTGCATCTGGCTCAAATTCTGAGCCTGTCACTTCAAGACCTGCAGCTAAACCATTAAGTATTAGGTTTCATGTACCTGTAACGAGTGAAGCTTGTACTCAATTAGCGGAAGCATTAATACAAATGGATATACAATCTAAACAAACAGAGGCATTATTTGGAAAAAGGATGCCAATAAGGCTTCATTTACAGAGTATGGGAGGAGAGTTATTGCCAACATTTTATATATGCGATTTAATAAAAAATTTAGATACACCAGTACATATTTACATAGACGGTTTTGTAGCATCGGCCGCATCTTTAATGGCACTATGCGGTGATAAAAGATTTATAACAAAAAATTCATGTGTGTTAGTTCATCAGTTAAGAGCACAAACTGCTGGAAAATTAAGCGAAATGAGGGAGGAGATAAATAATTTCAATCATTTTATGGGTAATTTGAGGAACATATATTTAGAAAATAGTAATGTGGATGAGGAAGAGCTGGACAATTTATTAAGGTCAGAGTTATGGCTTTCGTCAGAAAAGTGCCTTGAATTAGGATTTGTAGATGAAATAATTGGAGCTAATTAAGTTTAATATGTTGATAATATTCAAAAGCTTTTTTGGAAAGATTATCTGGATTTGAGAATTCAGATATTGGTAGTTGTCTTACTTGATACACATGCGAGAATCGATTAAAGTTTTGTAAATATCTTGAACAATCACCATGTGTAGTAGTAAGGAGTTGTGTATTGTTTGGTCCAGATACTTTACACGCTTGAACTCCAACAGTTTTAGAGTCACATTTACATGTTTCAAGTTCAAATTCTACATATTCACCCTTATACAATGTATGGAATTCTTTTTCTGAAAGTTCAAGATTAGACCAGTGAACAAATATATCACATTCTTCATTGTTGTTTTTATGTGTTATAAATCCGTAACCTAATTTACTGTTAAACCATTTAACTCTTCCAAGTAGTCTTTTAGAAGCCATAATCGTATAAAGATATTATAATTATAAAGTCTGACTCAAGTTTTGCGTTAAGTATTGATTGAATATTAATAAAAATAAGTCATGGTAAAGGCGAAATGTCCAAAGGAAGTAATATTTAGTGGAGGTAATTTTGGAACCATATCATTTTTAGGATGTATTCAAGCTTTGATAGATTCTGAAAATTTTGAAACAAAAAGTGTAAAGAGATGGGTAGGAACATCAGGAGGGGCTGTAATATCTTTTCTTCTGGCAATAGGCTATAATACAAAAACTATAATGAAGGTATTAAAGGAAGTACCTTTATCTAAGATAAGTAAGTTAACATCTGATAAGTGGTTAAGTTTCTTTGATAAATATGGTTTACATAATACAAATTCTTTTAGAAGATTATTTGAAACCATGCTATCACACAAGGGTTTGGATGTAGATTTAACTTTTATAGAATTTTATAAAAAAACTAATATAGAGTTGGTATTTACTTCATTTTGCTTAAATACCGAATCATTGGTATTATTGAATCATGAAAAAACACCAACTTTAAAGATTTTGGATGCATTGTGTATGGCTATAGCTGTACCTTTCTTGTTTTTACCTGTATCATATCAGAATAGATTGTATGTTGATGGATTTATAGTAAGTAATCATCCAGTAGATATGTGTACATGTAGTGGGGAAGATTCAATAAGTTTTTGTCTAAAAAAAACTGCTGATTATTATGATAAGATAGATATCACAACCTATATGAGAATATTAATTAATTCACCTTTAACAAAGATACAAGAGGTTGATTTAAAGGGTTATAAGGGTAAAAATTATTCAATTTTATGTAACCATAAATTTGGTAGTTCATTTGATTTTAGTCCATCAACAATAGAAGGTTTTTATGATTGTGGATATAAAACAATAATGGATGAAGCAACGGAAAAGAATAGAAGAGAATTTAATAGTAGTTCTGATTCAGAAAGCAGTGATAATGAGTCAATATATGAGGTAAGCTTCGATATAGATACTTAATTTTAAGATTTATGTATAAATACATATCCAGAAGCGGCACCAGCATATCTCCAAATTTTAAGAAGTTTAGGAAAAATAGCCATAAGAAATGAATAAATAATATATTTGTACAGAGATTCCATATAGCTCATATAATAAGAATATAAACTTATTACAGATTCGAGTAAAGATGTATAAGTTCCAATTTTCCTAAAGAGTTTTGACGAACAGTAAAAGTAGACATAGAATAATCTAAACTGTTAAAGCGTTCTTTCAATAAATCAATATCAATATTAGCTTTAATGAAATGCCAACTTTTAGGTCTAAGATTTTGTAAACCTTGGTCAACAATTTGTCCGCATTTTCCACCATATGCTCTAATTGCAAAGTCCGCTCCTTGTGGGGGTGTAGGTTGATTATTATTGTCTTTTTCACCATATGGTATGAAATCAAAATCAGGATGAGTTTTACTATATACTGTAATTTGTCTTGGAACAGATGAGCGAACCCATATTTGGAAGCAACATTTAGCACTCATTTTTGGAGTGAAACAGCAAGGATTAAGTGGCAAATCTTCAGAATATTGTAATATAAAGTTAAGATTAAGTTTATTTTGTACACTAACTTTATTGAATGTTCTTGGTATTATAAAGGCAATACAATCAGAAAACTGTGCACATTTATTGAAAAATTTGATTGCAAGCGATGAGACTCTCCCGAATGGGGGGTTACCAATACAAATATATGATTGATTAGTAGGAGTATATGAAAGGAAATCTTGCTGAATGATGCCCTTATATTTTGGGTCAATATCAAGTCCGATTCTTTTTTGTGGGTTCATAAGTTTATAAAATGAGCCAGATCCAGCAGATGGTTCAAGTTGTATGTCGTATGATTCTATATTTACCTCTTTTTTAAGTATTTCAAAACATTTAATAGATACATCTTCATTAGTATAGAATTGGTCCATGAATAATTATATGAAACGGCGAATTATATATCATTTTTATAAAAATGATTATATGGTAAATTATTATAAATAAAGCGCTTTATTTATAATATGAATATGAAGGAAATAGACCCAATTATTCAACATATTATTGATATTGAAAAAAATAAAGCGAAGGATAGTGAAAAACAATTGAAAGATACTCTCTCGAAATGTAATAGTCTATATGAGAAGTGTATGGTTTGGAGGAATTATATTAAATCACAATCTGCGAAGCATTGTGAGACTGTAATAATGGAAGACTTAGGTATACTAAAAAAGAGAAAAGAAGAAAATAAAAGTGGAGATGGTTCAAAAAACAGAAAAAATTATGAATTAAAGGTGTCTTTATGGGGGAAATGGGAGAACAATTCAACGGGTGATTCTAGCTTTCTTCAGATAAGACCATCTCATAATATTGATTATTACATATTAATAGGATTTGAAGATCTAAATAGTGTATACTGTATTAAGATTCCAGCTAAAGAATTATACGATCTTGTTGCAGAGTATGGTGGCTTGGCTCATGGAACAAAAGAGGATGAAAAGTCCGCGTCTGGGAAGAAGGCGCCGCTGTCGCGCATGCGTAAGGACGACCTCATCCTCGAGTGCAAGGCGCGCGGGCTTGGCTTCGAGGGACTCAAGGTGGACGCGCTGCGCGACCTGCTGCGGGGCGCGGATGAAAAGAAAAAACTTACCATTGAGGATGTTATAAAAAAAGATGATAAAGAGTATCGAATTACGATCACGCCTGCGAAGAATGGCACAAAAAAAACTATCAAAGCTTGGAAAGATATGGAAAAATATAAAACGGAATATGACCCTGAAAATTTCTAAAAGTGAAATAAAGAGTGCTACAATATAATGAATAATGCAGATTCATCCCGAGATTGAGGACCGAATAACAAAGTATTTTTCACAAGGTATGTTGAATACAATATTTTATGGTGGTAGAGGGGTTGGTAAACATACTCTTGTATTAAAGATGTTGAATTCTGGAAATCATGAGAAGGAAAAGATAAGGTTTTGGGAGGATACTGGTGTTAGGTTTTATTCGACATCAACATATATAAGATTTGATGCAAAAGAGTGTGTAAGAAGAAAGGCGAATTTGCCTAAGATAATTGAGGAGATAGGCCGAACAAGGGATATATCTGCCGATTGTAGTAAAATAATTTATATACGTTATTTGAATTATTTGGGTGAACAGCAGGAGGCGTTTAGGCAATTGGTAGAAGATACGTATTTGACATGTAGATATGTATTTACATGTAGGAATATAGATAGTGTTGATCCGGCTTTGAATAGTCGGTGTTTTTTGATTCGTGTGCCTACACCATCTCCGGAGAAGATGATATATTTTGCAAGGGATAAATCTCCAAAGGAACCAATTGATTTATTAATGAATATGGTGAATGAGTCGGGTGGAAACTTGAATAGTCTAAAGCATTTAACGATGTTACATAAGAAAATCTCTGATAGGGAAGGTTATGATACGTATTCTGACATTCATAAAGAGGTTGCTGATTTAATAAAGACTAAGCTAAAGAATGCTGAAGATGTATCATCTATTCACTCAATTGCAGAAAAGTATCATTATAGCGAGTTGCCTATTTTAGATATATGTCGTCGCATGGATGAGATGAGTATGTTTATAATACAGTTACAGAAGTATGCGGCAATAGTAAGTCCGTCTTTATATGATACGATACTGTTATTTTTGGATATTGCAAGTCTATTCAATAAGGGGTTAAAATGAAGAATGTGTAATAAGTTTAGTTATATTAAAAAGTTCACAAATAATATGGATGCTTTATTAGTTGGTGGTGGATTGGCCGCTGGCGGTTGGCTTTTAAATGCAAAACAAGAAAATGAAAAAAATAAGGGGGTTTCAAATAAATCTCCAGATGTTTTTGACAATCGCGTAGAAGATTCCAGGATGTATGATAGACAGATAATGAACACTCATTTAGGAAAGGATAATAATGTGAATGCCTTATATTTAGATCGTCCAAAATCAGGGCGTTCTGATAATGGTGTAGGTTCAAGTCGTTCTTTAACTGGAGAAATGAGAAATAATAGTGAATTTACACACAATAACATGGTACCATTTTATGGTAGTAATGTGAAACAAAACACTGATTTGAATTCATCAACTGGTTTAGTTGAAAGATTTACGGGGGTGTCACATCTTGACAAGAGTAAAGAGGAGGTAAAACCAATGTTTGGATTAAATCAAGAAAATATATATGGCACACAGAATTCGAATGATAGGATGATGGACCGTTATTCCGCCTCACGTTATCATCAAGGAACACCTTTAATAGAGCCAGTAAGAGTAGGACCTGGATTAAATCAGGGTTATAGCTCTCAACCGTCTGGTGGATTTCAGCAACCAGATGCTCAAAAATATGCTCAACAACCATCTGTAGATGAGTTGAGGGTAAAAACGAATCCAAAGATTAGTTATGAAGGGCGTATTGTTCGTGGTTTTCAGGGAACTCGTAGAGGAATGGAACCAGTTGTTAGTCAAAATCGTGTGATTCGCTTCCATTCATATGGTGATATACCCCGAATGAATACGACTGTAGTAACAACAGGTGAAGCATCAAGAGAGAATTTTCAAGATAAGAAAACCAATCGGCAAGATACTTTATATTCTTATGCATCTGCGGCGGGACCAGCCGTTGTTAAAGCGCAAGAGTCACATGAGTCATATTCGAATCAAACAACCCACAAGCAAGGATTGGATAATTTTGGTTTACGTAATGCTCAAAGTCAAAACCGTCAATCAAAACTAAAGATACAATATTGCTCTGAAGCGCGTAAGGAAGATTCGAAGGATCTATCTTACATGGGTCATGCAACAAGTCTTGTTAACAAGATTGTGGCACCTGTTCAAGATATATTACGCCCTACAATAAAAGAAACCAATATTCATGATTCTGCTCCAGAGCGTAATTTTAACAGTGTTGAAAAACGTTCAACTGCATATGATACAAATGATACAGCAAGAACAACAATAAAGGAAACAGCAATTCATGATAATCGGGCTGGTCCTTTGTCAGTATTATCAACCGGTCGTTCGGCAAATCCAGAACCTACTAAGAAAACTGCACGTGAAACATTGAAACAATGGGTAGATTATTCTAATCCTACTGGTCCAGCAGTAATGAACACAGTACAAAACATGGATAATGCTAAGAAAACAGTAAAAGAAACCATAAATGAGACTAATCGCAAAGGAATTGCAACAAATTCAAGTGGTCCTGCTGGATATTTAACCAATCCTAAGAATGCACCAGACACAGCCAGGCAACATTTATCCACAGTAGAATATTCTGGTCAAGCAAATCAAAGAACTTATGGCGCGTACTCAGTTACTGACACAGTTGCCCCAGAAACACACAAGCAACATTTATCCAATAATGAATATACTGGTAACGCAGAGGGTGAAATTAAACCCACATCATATTCTGATATTTACAATGCAACATTAAATGACTTAAAAGAGGGAATCTCAAAAGGTCGTGCTCCAACACAATCAAGTATAAAACAAGTCTCTGAAGTAGGACATTTAGGCGAATTTGAAGGAAAAGATACACTTGAGAATAGGAAAAATTTTGGAGGAGTAACTCCAATACAAAATACAAGTCTTAATTCAGAATCCGTAAATATGACTACTGATAAATGTCAATTAGATACTGGTTCAAGATTACAAGCAACTGATTTAGAAGCATATATTAACAACCCTTATACTCAATCTTTAAACAGTAGCGTTTAATTTTGTATCAATTTTCCATAATTTACAAATTGATGCATATAAATAGTATGGATCATGTTCAAAATGATTCAGATGCTCTATTGCATCTCCAAGTATAATAGAATAATCAATTTTAGAAGAATCACAACAAACATGTTTAAATAATTGTCTTGCAATATCAATGTGCGAATAACCAACCGATTCAAGTCTAAACAATTCTGTAATTCTTTCTTTTAGATTCTTATTATACAATATTTTTTCATAAGAAAAGGGCAAATGAGAAAAACTTGTTATATCTTTACGCGTTTTGTATTTAACTTGTAAGAAAAATAAGAAAGTACATAGTTTCCCTTCGGAGTATTGGATACACTTATCTACAAACTTACGATTATATCTTACTTTCTCTTTTTTTAGTATCCTCTTTGCAATATCTGTTAAATTCGATTCAGATGGTGTTTTCATATCAAAAGTCATTGCCCAGGAAGAAAGATCAATATGATGGGTTGATTCCAGAACACAAACTACAATTGATGTACTTGAAAGGATATTATACAAAACATACAAAAATTGACTTGACATTTTGTGTAAATTCTCTATTATAAGCCATTTATGGGCACTGTTTGTCTTGGAATTAATAAAACTATTCAATTTTTCCTTAGAATCAATCGTTTTTAGTGACAAATGATTTAACCATAGTGTATTCTCATTTGGTGTAACTGTATTTAAAAAAATTTTAATCAATGTTCTTTTTCCACTACTGGCATCACCTGATAACACAAAATGAGAAAATTTATTAAGTTTTATCATATTTTTAAGATATCCAACAACATTTTCATTTGATGATATTTCATCAAGAGTTTGTGGTCTATATTTAAGATACCAAGACATTACTAATAATTGTTTTGAAAGCCTTATGTTTCATAATCTTATTTTCCTCTGACACCTTGAAAGAAAAGTCCACTGGCATATATACCCGCACCAAGTTTAGGATTTGCAATGTAAAATCCGAGTTTATAACCCAATCCACCAAATATTGCAGGTATTATCAGAAATAAAATTAATATGATAATCGCGTTTCTTTTAGAAACATTACCCTCTTTTTTTTCGCAATCATCAGTATCAACTACTTTACCATTAACCTTTCTTGCATTAGAACAATCATTGTATTCATAAGTTCCTTCAAATTTTGGTTGCCAAATACTAACAATAATAATAGTTAAAGCAATGCCAAAAAAATAGGGAATTAAAAACCAAATACGTATATCAACAGGATTAATTTGTTGAGATAATTGATTAGTAACATTTGTATAATTTTGAGCAAACGTCATTAATAGTATAGAATTAAATAAATAACATATAGTATGAGTTTGGATAAG
>CENF01087287.1_pt1 | contig 14363 bp, 17 predicted proteins | sample 361291 | NCBI WGS metagenome assembly CENF01 (sample SAMEA2619399, study PRJEB7988) | marine metagenome | isolation source: saline water (ENVO:00002010), including | reverse complement strand
AATAATCTATATGTTGTAACTCCAAGAGGTTTTTGTGCTGGTGTTGAAATGGCTATTAAAGCTCTGACCTGGATGTTAAAAATTTATGACGAAACTATCTATTGCTATCATGAAATTGTACACAATGATTGGATTGTAAAAAAGTTTAAAGAAAATAACGTAAAATTTGTTAATAATCCTGAAGAATTACCTGAAAATGCAATCGTTATGCTGTCAGCACATGGAACAGCACCAAAAATTGAAAATGAATTTAAATCAATATCCTTAACTAACGTAAATTCAGTATGTCCATTAGTAACAAAAGTACACCATGAGGCAAAAAAATTTAGTGAAGATGGTTACAAGATTATATATGTTGGACATAAGAATCACGATGAAGCTATTGGTGCAATGGGTGTTGCTCCTGACTCAATGAACTTAATAGAAAGTGTTGATGAAATTGAAAATGTGGATTTAAATTCTAATAAAGTTTCTTTATTAGCTCAAACAACTTTAGCAATGTCAGATTGGGAACCTATAATGATAAAAGCTAAAGAAAAATATCCAAATCTCAAAATGCCTAGAAAAAATGATTTATGTTATGCCACTACAAATAGACAAGAAGCAATAATTAATATCTCTAATAAAGTTGATGCAGTAATTGTAGTTGGCTCATCAACGTCAAGTAATACTAATGCTCTTGTTACTTCATTAAATAATATTGGTAAAGAAGCTTTCAGAGTTGAAACAACTGATGATGTAAATAAAATAAATCTAAAAAATAAGGATATAGCTATAACGGCAGGTGCGTCTGCTCCTGATCATATAGTTCAAAATATTGTAGAATATATAAATCCTAAAAATATAGAATTTTATATTGATACAAATGAAACTGAATATTTTCCACTTCCTGTCGAACTGAGAACAAATATTAAAAACTTATCAAATTTTATATCTTCAATGTATCCTGAAAATAATATTAAATCACAATATGGAGTTAAAAATGATAAAAGTTGGACTGCTACTGAAGCTTTAACTTCTTTATAATTTCTTCTATTGTTTCTTCTTTTGTTTTATTAGTGTTATCTATTATTACAGAATTTTTAGGTATGATTAATGGTGATTCATCTCTATGCATGTCTTTATGGTCTCTTTGTTTAATCTCTTCGATTGTTTCTTCTGAATCAGATTGGTCCTCTCTTCTTTTACCTCTAATGTTTTCATCAGCATCTAAATAAATTTTATACTCAGCATTTGGAAAGACTACACTTCCCATGTCTCGACCTTCAATAACTAGTCCATTTTGAATATTGTTATAAAAAGTTAGTAAAGATGTCTTTACTAATTGTCTTACAGTTGAATTTTTAGCAATTTCTGAACTGTGCAAATTAATATTTTTATTATAAAGTTCATCATCATTGTATTTTCTGTTATTTATTGTGCAATTTCCTGAAAAATCTATAGATAATTTAAATTTATCATATTTATAATTTTTTTCATCATAAGAATATTTAGAAATATATCTATATAGTTTTCCACTTGAAAAAAATGTATAGTTAAGCATTAATGCAATTTCTTGTCCGATAGTTGTTTTTCCTACACCAGAAGGGCCGTCAATAGTTATAACTTTTTTCATATTTTAATTTCTTCTAAATCTCCCTTTTTCATATTACCTAATGTGAATTTACCTATGGAAATACGTTTTAATTTTGTAATTTTTATATTATTGTATTCAAATATCTTTCTTATTTCTCTATTTTTACCAGTCTTTAATACAACTAAATACTCAAATTTAGATTTTTTCTCTATTGAATGAATATTTAAATCTTCCTTATTAACAGTTATTTTTTTTTTAAATATTGTTAGATTGACATCTTCAACATTTGTAGTAATAATATATTTTTTAGTTAGTCCTTTACTTGGATGAGAATATTCATTCAGCCAACTACCATCTGTACTTAATAGCATCAATCCTTCTGAATCTTTATCAAGCCTTCCTGAGTATTTTAATTTTTTATTTTTTAATAAATCATATATTGTTTTTGAATTACCTTGACTTCTTCTAGAAGATACATAATTTATTGGTTTATAAAATTTATAATATTGATGTACTGATATTGGATTAATTATTTCATTCTTATAAAACAATACATCATTCTTTTCTACTTTTTGACCTAGTACAGCAAAATTACCATTAATTTTTATCTGTTTATTTTTGATCAATTTGTCTGATTCTCTTCTTGAAATGTTTAAATTAAGAGCTAGGAATTTATTAATTCTCAATTATTCTTCTTCATTGGGTGAATTGAAATATTCACCAATACTTGGTAAATCTTCTAAAGAGGATATGTTCGTTTTTTCTAAAAATAAACTTGTAGTTTTATATAGCATTGGATTGCCTGGGACATCTAACTGCCCATCACTCTCAATTAAACCTCTCGCTTCAAGTGTTTTAATTGAAGATTCAGATTCTACCCCTCTTATTTCAGATATTTTTAATTTAGTTACTGGTTGTTCATAAGCAACAATAGCTAAAGTTTCTAATGCTGGTGTAGATAACCCTTTTAAGATTGATGGTGGCTTAACGTTGTTAAGATAAGTTGAGATTTCACTTATTGTTTTAATATCTGATTTATTTTTATCATATTTAATTTCAAAACCTAATTCGATATTTCTCATTTCTGAATTAATCTCGTTTAACAAATTAATTAAATTTTCAGTTGAAATATTCAATAAATCAATAAAATATGCGTGTTCAACTGGTCCATCACTTATTAATAAAGTTGCTGTAATTATTTTTTTATTCATAGTTTTTTTCAATATTTATTTCTCTATCAATATTATCCTGATCTGCTTTTATAAAACCCCATTTAACAGTTTCTAATAAAGCTAAGAAGAACGCAACGGCTTCCTCTGGTGTTTTGACACCTAACACTAGTTCTTCAAAAGAAGTAGTTAACCTTTTATCAACTTCTTTTAATAAATCATCAATAGAAGTTTGCAGATCTGGTAGGTCTTTATCAATATGCTCAAAACCCTTGAAAGTTTTATATCTTAAAAATACTTCTTTTGCAATAAAGTTAAATTGTTCTAGTTTAATTTCATATTCAATATCAGGTTTTAATAACATATCTTTAGTCTGATAATATTTAAATGCTGGGACTGAATTTTCGTTTGTTTTAATTCTTGATGCTAAAGCTAGACCGACTTCAGAAAAAGCTTTAAATTGCAATAACCTAGCAAATGCTAAGTCTTTATCCTTCATTAGTTCTACTTCATCTAGCCAATCTACCTCTTCATCCTGTGGAAGTAGCCTCTTGGCTTTAATTTCAAATAAAGAAGCGCCTAACAATACAAATTCAGAATAACTATCAATATCTTCTGTAAAAGTAGTTTTTTCTATTTTATTAAATATTAAACTCAGGTCTTCCTCGAGCAGTTTTTCAGAATTAGAAGTATATTTGATTAAAAGATCTTTTAAATTATCTATTATCTTAATTATTTCCATTAGTAATCAGTTTTGTCTAATACAGTGTGTTTTTGTTTTAATAAATTATTTTCATAATAATTAATAATTCTTGTATTTATTTTGTTTTCTTCAAGAATTTGTAATCCAATAACTTCATGGTTTAAATATAAATGACTTTTTTTATTATTAATAAGTCCTAGGTCACTAAAAACCCTAAACAATAATCCAGCATTAATTTTTGATTTTCCTATATCATGTAAAAGAGATAGAATTAAAAGCTCTTTATCATCTGAATTTTTATATGTTCTTTCAAATACCTCATAAGAGTGATGGCGATCAGCTTTTGACATTGTCCAATAAAGATGTAGTAAGTTATTGCAAACCATGTAGTCAGCTACCTTTATCTGTTCGTCGATATTTAAATTCCTATAAAAAATATATCTAATAGTTCTTTTTATTTTTATTATTATTTTTGTCATGCTCTTGGATGGCTTTCTTGAAATACCTCTGAAATAAATTCTTTTGTCAATTTAGTATATATTTGTGTAGTTGATACTGATGAGTGTCCCAGAAATTCTTGTAAAGTTCTTAAATCACATCCAGCTTCTAGCATTTGAGTTGCTGCACTATGTCTAAGTGTATGTGGGTGAATAGAATGTTTTAATCCTACATTTACTGCAGTATTTTTAACTACTCTAAATACAGATGTTCTTTCCATAGAATTTTTATTTTTAGTTAAAAATAAAGTGTTTAAATCTTTATCGAGATATTTTTTTCTAATATTTATGTAATCTAACAGATTTAACTTAAGTTCTGTTCCTAGTGGAATTATTCTTTGTTTTGAGCCTTTTCCTGTAACTATTATAAAGTCATCATCAAAATCAATATCTGATAATTTGACGGTACATACTTCTGAAACTCTACAGGCAGTAGAATATAAAAAATCTATTAAAGTTTTATTTCTAGATTCAAGAAAATTATCGTGATTATAGTAATCAATTAACTTGTTTATTTCTTCTATTTGAATAGTATCTGGCAAGTAGACTCCCGACTTGATGTCAACTCTGTCGATATCAATTTTATTATTTGCATATTTCTCGTTATACCAATTTATATACTGAATAAGTGACGACATAAATCTTTGTTTTGTTTTTTGAGACGATTTCTTTTTATTTAAATCTATTAAATAATCATCAACTAAATCATTGTTGATATTTTTTTCTTTAATAAAATCTAAAAATTTACTTATATCTGATATGTATCCTTTTACTGTATTCTCAGATAATCCTTTTGTATATGTTATATAGCTTTTATAATCTTCGAGCAATTCATTATTTTTAGAATTAATCTTTTACCTTTTGTGATTTAATAACATTTTTACTAACTTTTTTATTATTCGCGGATGCTTGAATGAAATAGTTAAACATAGGAGCAGGCTCCCATGGTCTTGATTTGAATTCTGGATGAAATTGAGATGCGACAAAAAACGGGTGATCTTTTACTTCAATCATTTCAATTAAATTATTATCTGGAGACATTCCACTGAATATTAGTCCCGCATTTTCTAGTTCTTCTTTATAATTATTATTTACTTCATATCTATGCCTATGTCTTTCGTAAATTATTTCATCTTTGTAAATTTTTGATGTTTTAGTCCCTTCTTTTATTTTGCATGGGTATGTACCTAGCCTCATTGATGCACCGATATCATCTTTTTCTAGATTTTGATTAGGAAGTAAGTCGATAACAAAATTAGTAGTATTTTGTGAAAATTCAGAAGAATTAGCATCTTTAATTCCACACTCGTTTCTTGCAAATTCAATAACAGCACATTGTAAACCAAGACATATTCCTAAGAATGGAATTTTTTGTTTTCTTAATATTTCAATAGCTGATATTTTTCCTTCAATCCCTCTGTAACCAAAACCACCGGGAATAACTACACCATCAAATTTATTTAAATCTTCTATATTAAAATTATCAGAATCTTCCCAATGTAGGTTTAACTTGACTTTATTGTGTAAGCATGAATGATTTAAAGATTCAACAACAGATAGATAGCTATCAGGAAGACCGAAATATTTTCCTAATATTGCAATTTCTACTGTTTTTTCAACACCAGATTTTAAGTTAAGCATATTTTTCCATTCTTCCAAATCTGGTTTAGAAGTGGATAACTTTAACCTGCTATCAACAGAGCTGTCTAATCCTTCTTTATTCATTTTTAATGGTACTTCATAAATATCATCTAAATCTGGAGCACTAATTACATCTTCGAAAGAAACATCACAAAATGATGAAACCTTGCTTTTAATTTCATCATTTAACTCTCTGTCTGATCTTAGGACAATAACATCAGGGCTTATCCCTGAACTTCTTAGAACAGATACAGAGTGTTGAGTTGGCTTTGTCTTCATTTCAGTACTTGGCCCTATATAGGGAACTAATGTTACGTGTACAAACATTACATTTTCTTGACCTAATTCTTTTTTAATTTGACGAGCAGCTTCAAGAAAAGGGAGTATTTCTATATCCCCCACTGTTCCGCCAATTTCTGTTATCTGGATATCGACATCATTAGAGATACCTTTTATCCTTCTTTTTATTTCATCAGTTATATGAGGTATTACCTGCACTGTAGCACCTAGGTAGTCTCCTTTTCTCTCACTTTCAATTACTTTTCTGTAAATACTTCCTGTTGTTACATTTGCATCTTTTCTGAGATTTACTCCGGTAAACCTTTCGTAATGGCCTAAATCTAAATCAGTTGTTGCACCATCTTCAGTCACAAAAACTTCGCCATGCTGAAAAGGATTCATAGTATCAGGATCTACATTGATATATGGATCAAGTTTTTGATTTATAACAGATAATCCTCTTGCTTTGAGTAGGTTTCCAAGAGATGCAGAAGTAATCCCTTTACCAAGACCAGAGACGACACCACCGGTGACAAATATGTATTTGGTCACATTGAAACTTTACCATGAAATATAAATATTGGAAGGACTATCTTAATATTTGATTAAGAAACTTATCAAGCTTTAGATTATTATCATCTCCTATAATTTTTATAGCTTTTTTTGATAATCCGTATTTATAAGTTAGATTTTTATTAATGCACTCTTCAACTTCAACTGACCCATCAAACTGAATAGCAAAGTTTTGATTTTTTTTTATAGTTATATCTAATTTAGTATCCCTGCTTACAACAATCGAGCGTGGAAATTTAGTAAACGGCGAGATTGGAGTGATTATTATAGAATCTATATCATTATGAACAATCGGTCCACCAGCAGAGTAATTATATGCCGTAGATCCTAATGAAGTTGAAATAATAATTCCGTCAGCTCTGAAATCTACTTTTTGATCATATGTCAATATTGATAAATCTAATAATCTAGTTGGAGAATTTTTAATTATTACAACTTCATTAAAAGCTGGAAAATCTAAATCTTCATTTTGAATAATTGGAAATCTTTTTACAAAAGTATATTTATCTCTTGCCCACTGATCAATTAGATTATTAAATTCATTTAATGATCTAACTAAATATCCTACCCTACCAGGGCCGAAAGAAAGAACATCTAGCTTATACTTCCAACCAAGTTTCATAGCTTTTAGTGCAGTCCCGTCACCACCAAAACTAAGTATCAAAGAGTTGGTATTATATTTAATATTTTTAAATTCATCTATGTCGATATTTATATCGATATGTTGATAATTTATACTTTTTTTATTTAAGTAATTTGTAATTTTTATACAATTTTTATTTTTTAAATTGTTTCTAGATGTTAATAATAAAATTTTCTTCACTAGGATATATTATACGTAACTTCTGTGGAGTACAAAATGATACCAATATCTGATATAAATCCTGCTAAAAATACACCTTTTATATCAAGATTTTTTATTATCTTCTCTGGATTAGTTTTTATCTTTATACAACCTAAAAATAACATAGATCTTATTAACTTTTTTTATAAATATTCAGCTATTCCTTGTGAAGTTGTAAGTAAATCTCCGTTGGCTGCTAATCAGTACTATTTTAATAAATGTAATTTAGTTCCTGATTATTTTATATTTCCAGATAAAAATATTTTATTAAGTATTTTTATTTCTTTATTTCTACATGCTAATTTTATTCATATTGTTGGAAATCTATGGAGCTTTTGGATTTTTGGTAACAACGTTGAAGATAAACTTGGTAAAACAAGATTCATTTTATTTCTTACTTTATCAGGTTTTTTAAGTGTCTTAGGTCATGCCATTATTAATCAAAATAATATAAATCCTATTGTCGGAGCTTCCGGTATAGTTTCTGCTTTAATGGGAGCGTATCTATATTTATTTCCTAATGCAAGATTATTAGTATTAGTACCTTTTGGAATATTATTTCCTACAACTATAAAGGCTAAATATTTTATGATATTTTGGCTATTATCACAATTATTGATTGCTTTACAAACAAGTAATATTTCTTGGGAAGCTCATATATCGGGTTTTATATTTGGTTTTTTTATATTAAAAATTTTTAACTATAAACGATACACATTCTGAAAAACTATCATAATGATAATCAGCTAGATTAACATTCATAAAGTTATCAATTGATGAGTTAACTAAAAATGTTTTAGCTCCTAGATTATTACCTAAGATAATATCAGTGTCAACTCTATCACCAATCATATAAGAAATTTCTGGTACATATTTTTTTAAATATTCTGTATATAATAAATCTGGCTTACCAAATGAATCAATTTTTTTATTTGTATTGTCTTCAATTATTTTTATTACCGCACCATTGCCAGGAATTTGTTTATTACCAGTTGCTGGATATGTTAAATCTTTATTAAGAGCCATTGCATTTAATCCATAATTTACATGTTTAGATATTTTTATTATTTCTTCTCTATCAATATTTTCTTTTCTTCCAATCAAAATTAAATCTGATTCTTCAATTTGTTTTGTTACACTACTTATAGACGTTACATGTTTTTTTAATTCTTCTGATCCATAAACGTAAATGTTATTTTTACTATCTAATATATATTCTTCAAATACAACTAATGGTGTGACGATAGTTCCAATATCTAACTCCGTTGACAATAAATTTTCTAATTTTGAACAAATTGTATTTGGTAATGTAGAACTATTATTAGTAATAAATAATATTTTATAATTATTTTTAATTAATTTATTATATGATGATTTAACTCCTTTAATTAATTTATCATCAATGTAAAATGTTCCATCAAGGTCTGTACCGAGAGTTTTCACGTTTTTCCTCCATAATCAAAACTCTTGCAGTGATTCGGTTACTTTCATAAAAATTTTTTGCTCTTCTGTCACTTGGTAATGTGTAAGTTCTAATTTTTTTATTACTTTTGTGTGAATCATTTTTTATATATTCAAATAATTTTGTACCAAGTCCTAGCTCTCTAAATTCTTCTTGTAAAAATATTTCATATAAATTCCAATATTCATCATCTACAGCAATTAATCCGTACCCTATTTCCCAATCATTGAGTTTTAAAATGTAATTGATAATATTATTTATGTTTAAATTGAAATAGTAACTAATAAGTTTATTATCGATTAACGATAGAGTCTCTTTAAATTGATTTCTTAACTCTTTTGATATTTGTTCCGAGACATTGATTGTAAAAGTATAATTTAATTCATTAAATTTAGCTTCAGGCACAATCTACACAAACTTTAACTCTTGGTTTTTCTAGCTGTGTTGTTTTAAGTACTAGGTAACAAACTGAACAAGTAAATTCATCTTCTTGTATTTCTTCAACGACTTCATCTAATTTTAAATCTGATTTTTTAATATTTCTTTTTTCAGCGGCATCAACTGAAATAAATGAGCCCTCCGTTTCGTCAGAATCTTCTACGCTTTTTTTCTCTTTTTCGACACGTGCTTCTAATGACTCAGTTTCTATTTCTTCTTTTTCTTCTTCGGTCTCTGATGGTACTTCTTCGGCATCTTCTTCTTCATCTTCTAAGTCTTCTAAAGTAGGTTCTTCAACTACTTCTTCTTCTTTTTTAGCCATAAGTCCCCTTAGATTGTCCTAAAAATAATACTAAATTTTTAACTGTATGGAGTGTTTTTTAACAGAAATTTTAGCTGGTCCATAATCAAAAAAATCACCATCTATTTCAATCGGTTGTTCGGATTTTAAAAAGATTGTATCTGATTTTTTTACCATTACGTCCGGATCAGTCAAATGTAGCCCTTTTTTAGCTAAAAAAAATAGCTTCATAGCTTTAATTTTTGTAACTTTAAAAATTTGTATATTGAGTAAACCATCTTGAAGACTTGATTTTGGTGAAATATTCCAACCGCCTCCAAAAAATTGTCCATTACATATTGAAACATTAAAAGCATTTGAATCAAACTCGTAAGAATTAGTACTTAACTTAAATAGAGATTGTTTACCACTCAAAAGTTTCAACCAAAAGCTTATTGGGTATCTAAATCTTTTTAATATATTTGGTAATTTTTCACTTAAATTTACAGTTTCAGCTAAAAAACCATAATTTAATACATTTATAAAATATCTTGAATTTGATTTTGATTCAATTAACGCAGTATCAACAACATAATTTTGATTATTTTTAATTCTTATTATTGCTTGATTAATATCACTTGGCATAGCGAAAGTTCTTAAAAAATCAGAGCCGCTTCCAGAAGATATACATGCTACTTCTGGATTAACAATACTATTCATTAATAAAGCATTTATTAATGAATTTAAAGTACCGTCCCCGCCAATTGCACAATATATGTATTTATTAGGATCTTTATATTTTTCAATTATTATCTCAACGTCTTTAATCTCATTAGTAACAAATATTTTAGATATAAGATCATGCGTAGAAAATATATTTTCTAAATCTTTTTTTGAATAATTTTTACCTCTTGAATTTTTATTATAGATAACTATATATGTTTTCATAACATTGTCTTTTGAATCAACTTATTATTAAATAATTTATTAATTTGCTTAAATTCGTCAATATTAAAAATATTATACAATTTTAATGAAAGTTCTGATGCTTCTTTTGCTGTTCGTATAAAGTCACCTATATTTAAATTAAATTTATTTAAAACGTATTCTAAATTATTACTAATTAAATATTCATTAAAAACACTGAACCATGAAATATCGATAATAGTTCTAGTATTTATGTTATTAAAAGCTTCTAGTTTATTTATTTCTTCTTGTGAAATAAGAAACTTTGTATAAATGTTTTCATATTTTTCATGTATTGAAAATTCATGCTTTGATTTGGAAAGGCCAGAACAGAGGAACATAAGATAAAATTCTATTTCTTTACCCTCTTCAATAATTTCTAAACCAGGAATGAAAGTATCTCTATAAGTTTCTGTTAAAGTTTTTTGCTTTTTTTCTGAATCAAAATAATTTAATTCTTTAAGTATCTGTAATTTACTACTGAATATACTTTCTAAATTATCGGTATCAAATTTATTTTGGAAAGAATAAAAGCTTTTATTTATCAACTTAATGGCTTCACTTACTTTATATTTATTAGTCATATTGAGTATGGAAGAATAAGAAATAGAAAATGAAGAATTCAATGTACTAGGTTTTAAAGAAAATAATTTATCGTACCAATGGGTATCAATATTATTATCAAAATTAATAAAAGCATATCCTATTTTATCAATACCTCTTCTCCCTGCTCTTCCTGTTAATTGTAAAAACTCTGATTGTGTTATTAGTCTTGTTTTAACTCCGTCATATTTATAAGGAGCATCAATAACAATAGATCTAGCTGGTAAATTTAATCCTAAAGCAAGAGTTTCAGTTGCAAAAAGTATATCTATATGTTTATGTAAGAATAAATATTCAATAAATTCTTTTACGATAGGAGCTAAACCTGCATGGTGATAAGCAATTCTTCTTGACCACATCCAATATAGCTCGTCCAAATTTAACAAATTATATTCTTCGTTATCTAAATTTTGAAATACTTCGTCAAATAAACTTTTTAATATTTTTTTTTCTTTTTGTTTAGGCCTAGTTGAAGTTGCCTGTCTAGCTTTTGATTCAACACGATCTCTTGAAAAATAGAAAAATATTGTTGGAGTTAAGTTATTGATGTCAAGATAATTAATTTGATTAGCCAATAAGGGTTTCTTGTGTTTTATATATTTTTTATCAAACTTAAATGTTTTTTTATTTTTATTATTTTTTGTTGATTTAATAGTGTAGATTTTTTCATTATTTCTTTCAGTTGCTACTAATTCCACATCCAATGGAACTGGCCTTGTTGAACTTTCTACAAGTTTAGTTGGTCCTCTTAATGAAACTATCCACTCAAGAAATTCATTTTTATTTTCTACAGTAGCTGACAAACATAAGAACTTTATATTTTTTGGTGCATGTATTATTATTTCTTCCCATGTAGTACCTCTTTCTGAATCACCTAAATAATGCACTTCATCAAGTACAATTATTCCTATATCATCTAATCTTTTATCGTCTGTAAAAATCATGTTTCTCAATATTTCAGTTGTACCTACTACCAATGAAGATTCTGAATTTATTGTCCTATCCCCTGTTAAGAGTCCTGTCTCGTAGCCAAGATCATTAAAATCATTATATTTTTGATTAGATAAAGCCTTTATAGGTGTTGTATATATTACATTTAATTGCTCAGATAGATATTTCTGAACAGCTTTTTCAGCTATGTAAGTTTTTCCAGACCCTGTTGGGGCAATCACTAAAACATTTAAATTTTCATAAACAGATTTAATTGCATCTTCTTGAAATTTATCTAATTTAAATTCCACTATTTTACTTTTTTATGTAATAAAATCATTATCTCAACTAACAAATACATTGGTACAGCAAATATAAATAAAGTTATAGGATCTCCTGTGGGTGTTATTACAGCCGATAGTATAAGTATGAATATAAATAGTTCAGGCCTGTTGTCAGTAAAATACCTAACTTTAATAATATTTTTATTTAGGAGAAATAGAATTATTAAAGGAAATTGAAATGAAATGCCGAAGAGAAGAGAAACCCTTATTATAAATTGAAAATAATATTGGGATCTAAGTAAAATTTGATTTTCATTAAATGACAATAAGAATTCAATGCCCACATGACTAATAGTTAATGCAGAGAATATTCCAAAATAATATAAGAAAGTAAAAAATAGAAAATATAAATAAAATGATAATGAATTAATATTTAATGCTGGTTTTATAAAAAAACCTAAATTGATAAGTATTAATGGAAATAGCAATAACAGCGATATCAGAATAACATTCGATATCTTAACTTGGAATCCTTCATAAATAGTTATAGCAAAAATATTTTCTACACTATAACCAGCTTCTTTTAATGGGGTGATTAAAAAATCAATAAAAAAGGAATAATTTATATAAACAACTATCGAAAATAATAATAAGACCGAAATAGAAAGGAATAATCTTAAATTTAATTCTTTTAAGTGGTCAAAGAATGGTTTTTTCATTCTTCCTCATTTTCAGTTCTATCTACCCAAGTCCATTCCTGTTCTAAACTTTCATCACCAATAATTTCTCTTTTTGGTCCATTTTGGATATTTTTAATAATTCTATATAAACTTTGTAATTTTTTTTTATCTAAAATGCCCAAAGTAATTAAGAAAATAATAATTAATTCTATAAAACTCATTATGCTAACAACTTTCTGATCGAATTAACTCTTTTCATAACTTCAACTTTAACTATATTTGGTGAAATTACTCTTGCAGAAGTAAAGTTCTCAATAAAAAATTCAATAGCTATATTTTTATTTCTAAATTTAACAACATAAGTATTTTGTTGTTTTTTAATTTTTTTAAATTTTAACAATAAACTTTTATCTTTTAGTTCAAAGATTACTTCAATTTCATTTTGTGTATTTTTATTTCTTGATTTTTTATTTACACTATCGCCAATAGAAACGATGCGATTAATCAAAAAAGTTTTTACTTTTTTATCTTTTAGATCATAAGCCTCAAGTACAGAGCCCTCTAAGTTAGATTTTATTAATAACGGCTCAATATCATAATAATCGGAATTACTATTACCTAATTTAATGTACTCAATTGTCGTATTTTTATTTAAATTAATATTTTTATCAATTATTTCAGTTTCATTTTTTAAGTCATATATTTTAAAAGCTGAAGTAAGAATTTTATTAAATAAATTGATATCCTTATTTGTAACAGTATCGAAATCTATATCTATATCTATTGTATTTATAACTGTATAAATCTTAAATAACTCTAAATCAGTTATTGTTTCGATTTCAAATATATCATTTGAACTATTAAATGATATTTTATTGTTCTCAAAATTTAAATCAAAATCTAAAAAATAATCCCCGTTTTTTGAAAATATATTTGATAGTATTGTTAATAAATACAGTAATTCCTCATAATCAATATTTGCTTTTTCTAATAATTCATCAATTTTCCAATTTTGGTTAAGTTTAATTAGCGAAATTAAATTTCCTATAGTTGTTAAATTTATTTTCTTAGACATTTAGAACCTCTAACAATAAGTTTTTATGTTTTTTGCTTATAGTTAACTTTTTTGGATTAGTTAAAAGTAAAAATCTTAGTAGTCCATGAACATCATAGGTAGTTATTACTAATTCTAATAAATTATTTGTTTGGTTTTTGGATATTACAGAATGATTAAAAACATTTTTATTGATAAGATATATTTCTTTTTCTAAATGTATTTTAATGGATATTAAATAATCTCTAGATTCCCATGAAAATTGAATTTTTTTATAATCCTTTTCATGTAAATCAGATTTATTACCAATTTTTAAATTACTAATTTTACGTAAACTAAATGTTTTAAGTTTTTTATTTTCTTCAGCACCCAGATACCAATTAT
>CENF01220243.1_pt1 | contig 14393 bp, 17 predicted proteins | sample 361291 | NCBI WGS metagenome assembly CENF01 (sample SAMEA2619399, study PRJEB7988) | marine metagenome | isolation source: saline water (ENVO:00002010), including | reverse complement strand
CCGGATACATCAAGTGTATATTCTAGGCATGTAGCACCAGAAACATCCAATCTGTCATGTAGGTGCGTTGCTCCGGAAACATCAAGTGTATATTCTAGGTGTGTAGCACCAGAAACATCTAATGTGTTGTCAAGTCGTGTAGCACCGGATACATCCAGGTTACCAGAAACATCTAATCTGTCATGTAGGTGTGTTGCGCCAGAAACATCTAGGGTTTTGTGTAGGTTGGTGGCGTCTTCTACAGTTAGTGTATCTTTAAAGTTTGTTGCACTATGAATGGTTGATACAGATATGTCTGTTATTGTTAAATAATCTGGATCTGAATATATAATACTTTTCTCCCGCTGAAAACCTTTAAAAATAATACCACTAGTATCAATTGAAATACTATTAGACATACTAATATTATAAAAAAAGAAAAATAATATTAGTTTATTATTCATAATCTCTTATTGCTAATCCTACAGGAAATCTTGGAATACCCTCGTCTGTTAATTCAAAGAACTTTACAGTCAATTTCTTACCAACATGCTTCTCCGCATTTTTTAACATATTTCCTCTTTCTTCTCTTGTACCTTTTGGACGCACTTCAAAACGCTTTCCGTCTTCAGTTTCACATGTAAATATAACTGTTCCTACATCATTTCCTTTTCCTTCTTTAAACCCAACTATTTTATATTCATTATCCATGAATGTTTTGTATTTTAACAGCGAAGAACTTCTATGATCTGGTTCATATCTACCAGATGGAGCTCTTATCATTAGACCTTCAAATCCATTTTTAACATATGTTTCATGAGCTGTTTGTAAATCTTTAAGTTGCTCTACTTTTTTAAGATCTACAATATGAATCGGTCCCGCAGATTTTTTAATTAGTCCAGACAAAATATTCCATCTTTCTTCAAAAGGAAGTTCTGGCTGTTTCGGATCATAAACATCATAAAGATGATATTCTATTTTTTCTTCTAATGGGTCATATGTTTTTCTCTTAACAAGTCCAGTTGCCTGTTGAAATGTAAGCTCTGGATTTTCTCCAAAACTACCTAGTTCCCCATCTAATCTAAAGTTTTCAGGTAATTTAATTTTATCTAATTCCTTACGTATATGAGCCAGTGTTTCAAACTGTTTTCCTGTTCTACTTTCAATTATCCATTTACCATCTTTTTTATATGCTATACAGCGTACACCATCTAGTTTAGGTTGAACTAAATATGGATATGATTTATTCTTAATGGGATCAAACGATTTTGCTAACATTGGTCTAAATAAAGGCGTGGTTTCGTTATCTTCTTCTGTAGAGTAAAGTTCCTTATTTTGTTTATCATTCCACAACTTTAATGCACGTTTTTCAGCTGCTTCGGAGTTTTTAAACTCTGTTGGTTTTGATTTAATTAATTTACCATCTACTACACCATGTTCAGTATATAACATATTGTCTTCGGTCCATATACGCCACTGACGCTTTTTATTTTTACTGTCTATTTTAAATAACATCTGAGTATATTTTGAATCTTCTTCTGGTTCTGGGTTGGGGTCGGGTTCTGGTTCTGGTTCTGGTTCTGGTTCTGGTTTCTGTAGTGGTTTTGCCTGTGTGGGTGTTTTTGGTTTTTTAATAGATCTATTTTTGGGCTTAATTATAATTTTTTTTGGTTCAGTTTCTTCTATAAATTTAATATCCTCATTTACAATTGCACTTCTTCCATCAATTCTTTCTTCAGGTGATTTATATTCTAAACTAAGGAAATCAAATATACTTTTTTCTGTAGGAAATTTTACAGCTATTTTATCGCCTTTTGTTTTACCGGTAAAGGTACTTATACCATGCTCATTTAATGTATAACCTATTTTAGTAGCTCTTCCTCGCATAGCAACATTAAAGTCTTTACTTCCGGTAAAATATAAAACTGCAAATGCATACTCATCTGGTGGCGAATATAAGAAATCTATTCTTCTGGGCGTTTTTCCTGGTAGCTGTGCGATAGTTAATTTTTTTGTTTTACCATCTGTAAGCATTTCAATAACTATTTTTTTTTCAACAAGCTCTTTTATGAATTTATCAAATGTAGGTTGATCATTTATAATAATGTCTATATCGCCAGATGTTTTAGCTCCTCGCCTAAAACTTCCTACAATTTCAAATGTAGCATTTGGTTGCGTTTTTGATGACTCAAATACATCAGTAAATATTTTTTGATATTCTTCTATCTCTGAACGAGGAATTCTTTCAAGTATAGCATCATAATATTTGAGACCAATCAACTGTTTATCATTGAGTTGATCTTTATTTTTTTTGAGATCCTCAATGGTTTTAATACCTTGTTCAATAAGTTCTTTTGCTTTAGCTGGTCCAATACCATAAACATCTGTTAAAATATTAATAGGATTATTTTTTTCTTTTTCAATATCCTTTAGAGTTCCAGTTTTAATAAAGTCTTCAAATTTTTCTATAGTAGAAGGTCCAATTCCTTTTGTTTTTATTTCTTTTAATTGGTCAGATGATGTTAAATCATATGGTAAATCTATTATAATTTCTTGCACTTTTTTTAATTGCCTTGCTCTTATGGGGTCTCCTTGTTTCGTGCGAAGTTCTTCCAATTTTGCTAGAATGTTTACAAAACCTTCATTGTATCTTTCGGGTTCGGGCATAATAATATCTTCTTGCTTTATTTTTAACTTTCTTTTCATACTCTTTGGTTTTATACTTTCTTTAAGTATAAAACCACTATCAATTTTTTTTTTACTACTTTTTTTGGGATATATTATTATTTGACTCATTTATACTTATATTATTAAAATAAGATTTAATAAATTCATCATTTAATAAATTATCAATATACTTGTATTTTTTTTCTTCAAATGGTTTATAATCTATATTATTACGAATTGGTATTTTTGTATGCTTTTGATTTGGTAAATCTTTTAAAGGAATATTCATAGTATATATTTAATATATAATATTATTATATATGTTACCAAATAAATATAATAATAATACAAAAGTATTTGGAAAATCTTATATGGAAGTTAATGGCGATATTATACAAGATATTATGTATAAAGGTCATACCGATGGAAATAAACTATTTTTAGATACCTACAAAGATGGTGCTAGTAATCAATATGTAATTAATAATAATTCTAAATCTCATTTATTGTCTGATATACTACATGTTAAGCCACATAATAAGTCATTAGTTAATCGTCTACAAGATACAGCAAAATCTAAACCTTATAAATTAAAAAGATCCCGCTGTTCAAGATGTTCAAGATGCGGAAAAATGGGAGGAAAAAAGATTAGAAGAAATAAAAGAAAACAAACTAAAAAGAAACGTTAAATCTTAATTAAATTTTTAAGAAGAGCCGTTTCTTCATCGGAATAATTCTTCTTACGTGAATTTAGTTTGTAGATTTTTGCATATTCTTTATTCATTCTTTTTAAATAATAACTTGAAACATATAATAATTTATATTTGATATCATCTTCATATATACACTCAATATGAGCATTATTTAGGGTTTTAATATAATTTATAAAAGTATTTGCATTTATAATATTATCATAATCAAACGAAAAGCAGCCTATTAAATGATTTCTATATTTTTTTTTACCTTCATCTTCTAGTTCATGAAACCAATAATTTTTTTCACAATTTAAATTTCGTGATTTTTCAACTAAGATTTCTTTAAATGAAGATAAACTTTGCTGCTTAATGATGTTAACCGAAATTTCAATTGAGTACCCCATTACATATGCTAAATATTTTTATTTTTTTTGGATTTTTAACTTTATGTAGGCAAATATTTACCTACATAAATATAACTTTAAAAAAGTATACCAATATATATTAATATGTCATATTTACAATTTGGAGGAAGAAGACAAAATCTTAAAAGCAGTAGTCTTGAGAATTTAAAAATATGGAATGTACTATATGTTGCTGGTCCTACTACATTAGATGAATTGCGTATTCTTGATAGTTTTACATTTCCGAGCGATCCTTCAAAGAATGTTTTTGATCTTTCTGCGAACAAACGCTTTTTTGAATTAAAAGCTGCTACTGAAAATGTTTCACGTGTCCCTATAGAGTATTTTGATGTTAGTTCTATTAATATAACCGGGAGTTTTCAGACTACAGGTGAGATTGATGGCGGTTTTACTAAGGTAACTGTTGATAAAAATATTGAATGGTCATTGATAGAATCTAGTGATAATTTGATACTATTTGCTGATAAAGGTAATAATTATACTGATATTAGTGGACAATCTAATTTAGCCGTTGGATATCTTGCACTTAAAGATTTTAGCGGTAATAATAATATTGTTTTAGGTACCTTAAAAACATCCGGTAATTATTATTCTGGTGATAATAATATTATATTAGGTAAAAATACTACTGATAGTGATATTAGTAATTCTATTATATTAGGTAATAATGTTGCTGATTTATGTAATAATTCCATTTATTTAGGAAATGATACACATGAGGAATTATATACATACTCTAATTTAAATGTGTATAATGGTGTCAAGTTTGGTGAAGATAGTACAGAGAAAAAATTTATATTTGATAATATGGGTATCGGATTAATTAATAGCGTTAGCACTAACAGTCCTCTTGTAATTCAAGGTTTGTCTGGAGAAAACACACAAGGATACACCAAGTATTTTGGTGTAAATAATTCTATAGTTTTAAAATCTGGAAAAAATACTGATGGGGATTATGATACCAGTTATAATTGGGAAATTGTTTTACAAGGAGACGATAACACATCTAAACTATTTGGTTGGCAAAAAGCATTAACATTTATAGCTCCGAGTGGTAGATCATATTATTTAAGAGATGATGCTTTTAATGATGCTAGCTTTTCTACTGGTGGTGTCCCTATTTTTGATGCATCTGCAACTGACGCTAGTGGACTTAACTTTGCGTCTTCGGATGGATCTTCTCTTGTGTCTGGATTATCATTTACTGGACAGCACTCTGTATTAATGGAAAATAGTAACACTAATAATGTAGGTAAAATTGTAGTAAGTTTAGGTACATATAATAATTTTACATCAGGTATTTATACAAATAAACCTAATATGAATGAATCTTTACCATCTGTTGGTTTTACAACCAAAAAGAATGACAAAAGATGTTTTGGTGTTATATCTAAATCTACCAAAATTGATGAGTTTAAAACCCGTTCTGTTTATAATGAGGGCGCATGGTCTGTAGAGTTAAATAAGAATTTATTGAAAAATCGTTGTTGGGTTAACAGTATAGGTGAAGGTGCTGTGTTGGTTACAAATGCCAACGGAAATTTTGAAAATGGTGATTTTATTACTACTAGTGAAGATGCTGGATACGGAATGAAACAGGATGATGATTTACTACACAACTATACTGTTGCAAAAATAACAGAGAATATGGATTTTACTGGATATAGAGCATATGATTTACTATTAGGAGGTGTTTCACGAAAGGTTTGCTTAGTGGGTTGCACTTACCATTGCGGTTAAATATATATATATATAAAGTATTTTAAATTAAACATTAAATTAAAATACTTTATAATTAATGTTATCTACATTGAATGCTCATGAAAGAGATAATTATATAACATTTGATGAAGGACCACATATTTATACTATTAGTGGTGATTCTAATTATGTTTCAGCTACTACATTTAACCATAGACATTTTGAAAAATTTAATGCTGATAAAATTATTGATAATATGATGGCTTCTAGTAAGTGGGAAACTAGTAAATATTATGGTATGACTAAACAGCAAATTAAAAATTTATGGAATAATAATGGCAAGGAAGCTTCAGAAGCTGGAACTAAAATGCATTATGATATTGAATGTTATTATAACGGTTGTCCAAATGATAATGAATCTATAGAATATAAGTATTTTTTAGATTTTGCTGAAAATCATAAATCATTAAAACCGTATAGAACAGAGTGGATGGTTTACCATGAGGATCATAAATTGGCAGGTTCTATAGATATGGTTTTTGAAAATGATGATGGAACATTGTCAATTTATGATTGGAAAAGATGTAAAGAAATTACAAAGGTTAATAATTGGGGAAGATTTTCACATAATCCTTTGATAGAACATATACCAGATACTAATTACTGGCATTATGGTTTACAGTTGAATACATATAAATATATACTGGAAGAAAAGTATGGTAAAAAAGTAAAAGATTTGTATTTGGTATGTTTACATCCGGATAAAAACAGTTATCAAAAAATAAGGGTACCCGATTTACAAAATGAAGTTAAAACTCTTTTGAATAATATTTAAATAACAGTTATCAAAAATAAGAGTTTTCAAAAAAAAGGGTACCCTGTTTTTTTGAAAACTCTTATGAATAATATTTAAAAATAAAAGTTATAATTATACTTATATTATGATTCAAGAATTACTAACATATATTGCTGTTTTTACAACTGGTATTTTTGGTGCTGGTATTGTTTTTGTGTTATTGGATTTTAAGACCAGTCCAGCAGAAAAGGATGATAGAGAAATTCCATATGAAAACTTTTATTTATTAGGGAATACAAAACAAGATATTATTAAATATGAAAAGCTAGAAAATGTTGATAAGGGTATAGTAGAAGATGAAACACCGGAAGGAAAGGTTATAATAAAATATAATGAAGATAATAAATGTTTTGATTATTGGAGTAATAAATCTATCAAATATAAATATTTGGAGGTTTTAGCAAGAAAATATGTTATTATATTTGAGTGTAAAGAAAATTATATTAATATGTTTAAAGAATTATTAAAATCAATAGATGATAATAAAAAAAATCAAGAAAGAGAAAAAAAACGGAATAATGATGTGTTTGCTAAATTAAAAAATTATGACGATAAAAAAGATAAGGAATGGATTGTTAATCAAAAAGCTAATATATATAAAAAAATTGGAAGTTATGACGAGTATTTTACTGTAAAAAAACAATATAAACAAATAGATTATAAATCTTTTAGGCCTTCTTTTCTTGATCCTTCTTCCAAGCTAAAAATCCAATAGATTTACCTATATCAAATGAACTTTCCAAATCACGTTTTGCTATTTCTAGTGCTTTTTTTTCAGTTGCGGTTAGTTGAGAAATATACTCTTTAATCTCATCTTCCATGTCTAACATTTTATTTATGTATAATATTATATAATTTCTTCAATTTAAAATTGAACAAATTGTATAATAGTCTGCTTTGTAATATCACAATTTATGGCATCTGAAAAGAAGACATTTAGGTACAAATTTTCTGATAATATTATAGAGATTATTAGTGAATTTTCTGAATTGCATCGTTATGATGATAAAGAAAAATTTAATGAACAGTGGCAAACATTTATTAAACTCCATTCTGATCAAATACAAAATGAGGAACGAAGACTATTAAATAATGGTTATAAAGGCGACGTTAAAGATAAAATGTATAAAAGTGCGCGATATTATTTTAAAAATAAACCTGTATCTGATAATAAGAATACAGATGATAAAAAAAAACGTAAAACTTATATTACAGTAGGTAAAGATATTCTAGATAATATGTATGAACATCTTGGTGAAAATATCAAAGAAACTAATTTTAAACCGTCCAATGGATTTGACGATTTTAAATCTACAATAGAAAATTATGATAAACTTACATCAGAGGATAAAGATAAATATAAAAAAGCATATAAAAATATGTATTACAGATTTAAATCTTAACTTAAATATATGAGTAAATTATTAAGTCAAGGTGGTTATGGATGTGTTTATTATCCTGGTATTTCATGTGATGGTTATCCTATGACTAATGAAAAAAAAGTAGTCACTAAAATACAAAGTGATCAAGAGTGGACACGCCGTGAGATTGCTGTTGGTAATAAGATTGTTAATATAGAAAATTTTTTATGGTATTTTTCTCCTGTTATTGAATCTTGTCCAATACAATTAACTAAAATTGATAGTAATTTACTTAAAAATTGTGAAGTTATTAAAAAAGGTGATATTAATTATATTGTTATGATGGTTCCTTACATTAATTCATCCTCCTTTTTAAAAACTTTATTTAAAGAATATAATCATAATATTTTACTACAATTGTTTGAAATTAATAAACATATATTTACTGCTATTAAATTATTAATTGATAATAATGTTGTTCATCTTGATATAAAAGCTGAAAATATATTGTTTGACTCGGTTAAAAAAACTCCTGTTTTAATTGATTTTGGTATTGCTATTGATATTACAACACTTAATAAAAATACATTTCCTGATATACATAAGAATTTTTTTTATGGATATCATCCTGATTATCCTTTATGGTGTCTTGAAATACAATTTATTAATTATATTTTAAATAAAAAAACTGATTATAATGAAACTCTTAATTATGATGATATTCAAAAAGTTTGTGAAGAATGTATTTTACAACATGCACGTTTTGTTAAAGTTTTTAGTAGAAATTTTATAGATAATTATTGCATAGCAGCTATTAAATATTATCAACAATACATAGGTAAAACATATCAAACTTTTATACATGAGATAATTGAATTATCATGGAAAACATGGGATATTTATTCTTTCGCACTTGTTAATTTACATATTTATTCATTTCTTTTTGAAAAGGGCTTTTTTAAAAATGATTTACTTACTTCGGTATTTGAGTCTGTTATTATAAGTTTACATTATGATCCTACTAAGAGATATGATATTAATACTAAAATATATAATATTAATAGCAATAAATTCTTTAAAAATAATTCTATGGAAGAATCTCTTCATTTAATTCATAATATTAATATTATTTCTGAAAATATTGATTATAAATAATTTATCTTCTACGCGATTTTCTGCTCTTTCTACGCGACTTTCTGCTCTTTTTATTCTTTCTGCTCTTTTTAAAGCTTCTTTTGGATGTTTTAGTTTTGCTAATTGGGTTGGATACTTTTTCTGAAACGTGACTTGCTACTTTTTTGTACGATTTCTTTGCTAGAATTAATATTTCTTTAAATGATTTACCTTTATTTTCTGGAACAGCTCTTACTGTCTTAACATGATCTAACCACGCGTTGGCCATATAATATTACATTATATTTTATTTTTTTATAAATTGAAATCAATATTATAATTCAATATAAACTATATATAACCAATATGGTGAAAAATCAAACTGGTGGAAACAAGGCTAAACGTCAGGGAAGGAAGTTTGCTGCTCCTACTACTTCTAAACTACGCGTCGCTTTGGAAGATGGTGAACTCTACGCAGTAGTTACTAAACATTTTGGTAATGCTATGTTGGATGTTATGTGTATTGATGGTGTTAACCGTCTTTGTATTATTCGTAATAAATTTAGAGGTCGTGGAAAAAGGGATAATAATGTAAACGTAGGAACATGGGTTCTTGTTGGAGAACGAGAATGGGAAATGTCTGATAATGGAAAGAAACCTAAATGTGATCTTCTTGAAGTTTATTCACAAGCTGATGTTGAACAGCTAAAGAAAACTGCTAATAATTGGCATGTTCTTACATCTGCCGTTGATACAGAAAAATCTGATATGCATAATGAAGCTGTTAAATTTGTAGATTCTGATACAATTGATTATATTCAACAGCAAGATATTTCTACTAATCTTCAATCTACTGTTGAAGAAGACGATGAGATTGACTTTGATGATATTTAGTATTTGAATTCTTAAATAATTAAAAATGTAATTTTTTTAATTATTTTTAATTATTTACAACCTATTAAAGTACATTTCTGCTGTATCATAGCGTTCATTGCTTAGGACATCTTGTAGAAATACCCATGGTGTCACATCCTTTAATGCTGTAAGACCCTTTTCACAAAACGCATTTAGCATTGCTGGATTGTTTCCTGACATCATTGTACAGTTTTTGTTACTTGACATTGTAGGAAATCCCTTTGTACTGCGAAGATTCCAAAATACTAGATGTGGTGCACTATATGGTTCTCCACACACCATCATCCCTGCATCAGCATACATTTTATTAATATTTTTAAATAGCGTTTCTTGATTTTTATTTTGACTTCCAACATGAATTCTCCTATCCCAACTGTTGTATCCACACCTTAAATTATCATCTATTTGCATGTCTGACAAGATTACAAGTGCCATGTTTTCTACTTCATCAGGTTTTAGCTTTTTCTTTACAACTACATCCAAGATCATTTTGAATGCCTTGTAAATATCTGTAGAGCCTCCCCATGGCGCACTCCTTACTTCCTTAACCATGTCCGTAAACTTATCTTTATTCTCAAGATTTACCCATGTAGGATTGCTATGGAAAGTTAAAACACGCTTACCCATCTTTGACATCTCAGCAATTCTAATTCCCAATCCAATAGCATTATACATTGGTTGACTGTCATCACATTCCATAGAACCTGATGTATCTACCATTGCAAAGAAATTTTCCAAAGGTGAATTTTGTGTTTTGTTATTCTCCCACTGCAAATTTAGTGTATCAAAATCTGTTTGCGTTGTTACTTCGTATTTCAATATTGCCTTTACAAAATCATAAATTGATACTCGCTTACCTTTTACTTGTACTGTTGTATCTGTTTTTGCCTTGTTAATATATTCATTAAAATTCTTTGCACATTCAATTCTATCCCACTCATCTGAACGTTCTGAACCATCTTTTTTTATATTCTGAAATGCCTTTGTTTGTTTCTTAAGAGTAATAGATGTAGTTTTGTTGTGGTCTATTTCACTCCAATTACCCTCACATTGTTTAACTTGAACTGTATCAAGAGTCTTGTTTAGTTTAGACAGTAACTTACGGAAATCCATATTTGCTTTTTTAGCAGCACGTTCTCTACAAAGTACTGTACGACCTGCCGTGAAAGCTTGGTCTGCCGTTCGCATATATTCTGAATAATACCTTTGAGCAAGTTTTGTATATAGCCATGTATATTTCTTAGACCCTTCGCGACAACACCACTTACCTGCCAAAGAAAGTCTTTTTGGTTTATTAATATTTTTCTCATCTTTTTTTAGTTGTTCTACCATCAAGTCTATACAATACTCTATTAGTTCATGATCTCCATGTTTATCAAAGATACTTGCTGTTGTATTATTTTTTGAACGTTCATAACAGTACTCACAAAAATGTTTTATATCTTTCCAAGATCCATATGGATGAATATTTTTCACACCTTTGTAGCTAATGTCGTTCTCGCCCGGTTCTTTTTCTTCTAATCTCACCATTGATTTCAAAAGAAATTTAGCTAGATCCTTATCATAACATTCATACCAAACCATAACTTGCATGTAAAAAAGATCATATTCGCCTTTACCCGCAATTATATCACGAGTATAAGCTGCCATTTTAAATAACTGTTTTTTTTCATTATAATTACCGTTTATTAGAATGTGTTGCATTACTGATTCAAATTTGGCTAATTGGTCTTTATCTTTGGTTCTAACGAGTTGAAAAAACAGTTTTACTATTTCTTCATCACACTTGCTTATAACATTCCATCCATGTTCTATGTGACCTTTCTCTCCTCGTTGAAGACCTTGCTGGGACACACTTTCATCGAGACCCGAGACCAATGCTGACATGATACCTACATATATGTAGGTTCTTTTAAGCTATTTTCTCTTATGTTTAGTGCGTTTAATAGATGGTTTATAATGAATTTTTTTGGTGTAAATATTTTCTTTTATTTCTTTTTCTTTAAATACTAAATATAAAGTATTCAAATTATGAAAACAAAAAAGGCTACTATCTAATTTTATATCATCTATATGTTTATGATTTTCCAGAAAATCCTTATTTAAATCATTCACATTTAAAATATCTATATTATAAGTTAATATACTTAATAGTGTGTATTTTTGTGTCATATGATTTTTTATTTGATATAATAACTCTTCTTTTGTTATTATATTTTTATTTTTTAATTTTAGTTCACTTCTTGTATCGTTTGTTGTTTCATTTGATGCACTTACATAAATCACATGTACTTTGATTTTATATTGTTCTTTAAGTTCAAATTTATTATATATATCATTTTCATTTTCAAAGTTTTTTATCCAATTCATATTTAATTCAATATTATCTATATCTTCATTATCTGTGTCATAATTTACTGACTCTAGTTCTTCTATACTTTCCTCATCATTACTATCCGATTCCATTTCTACTTCTTTGCTTTTTTCCTCATTTAACATCATAATAATAATACTATAATTCATTAAAAAAATAGTATTATAACTAATAATCCCGTCTTTTACCGTCTATTAGTTCTGAATTCATTTCATTCATTTCATTCATCTCAGCTCTTTCTTTTTCTTCTTTAGCTTCTTCATATTCATTTTTATCCCAATAATAATCATAATCTATTTCTATTCCTTGTTCATCATCATCGCCTTCCCATCTTTCACGCATATTTCCGATCACTCGTGTAAATGCTTCATCCGCGGGCTCTATGTATTTTGGTTTAGGTTTCCATATTCTACCATATTCTTTTACTATTTTACCATTTTTATAATACAATTTTATCCATCCATCCGCTATTTTATTTTTATCTTCCTCTTTTTCTATATGTTTCAGGTTTTTATAATCTAACACTGATGTCTCCTGCTTTACTGCAGGAGCTAATTCTGGAAAATCCATTGTTCTATTTACAAAATTTCCTTCTTTCCTAAATTGATTCTTTTTACGAAACATACTTCTCTTTGTTATATGTATAACACTATATATTGTTATCTGTTTAAGTGTCTTCTACGTCTAATTTTAAAAACTCCATACAATACTTTATGAAATCTAAATATTCATATACAACACCACTTTGTTGTGATAATAACCATACTAAATAATCTGTATTATATATTCGTATTTCTTTGTATGTTTTACCTTTGTACTTTCCTTTTTTCATTATTGTATTATCATTTGCTGCCTTTTCTATATCTTCTACTTCCGGAATTAATTCTACTGTTTCTTTTTTATTCATACCTTCTGTTGCTAATTCATCTGCTCTTTTGTTAAATTCACGTTTTATATGGATATATTCTATTTTGTTTAGTTTACTTGCTAGTTCATTTGCTACTTTATTTAGATTTTTCATATTTTCTGCCTTTACTTGATATTCACCCTTCATTTGTTTTATAACCAGTTGACTATCGCCTTTGATTTTTAAATCTGTAATATTATTTTCTATCGCTAATTCTAATCCTTTGATTAATCCAGTATATTCACAGGTGTTGTTCGTTTCATTTTCTCCTACAAATACCGAAATCGCGTGCGTTTCGGTTTTGTCTTTGTAAAGAACCGCGCCTCCACCACCAACACCAGGATTAGGAACAGCTCCACCATCAAAGTATAGCTCATACATATAATTGCTGTTTGAGTATCTTTATATTATTAATCAATTTAAATTGAATATATATTAACTTGAATTGTAGTTTAAAACACTATCACTATGTCAGTTGTTAATTGCAAAGTTAAATTTATTAGACCTCAATATAAAAATCTAAAAGAATGGATGGATCATGAAAACAACGCCTATATCGGGCGCGCCGGTGTAGTTTTTATAGACAAACAGCGATATCCTAAACAGTCTGGGTTATTTTGTAATCCCTTTAAAGTTGGTAAAGATGGAACACGTGAAGAAGTTATTGAAAAATTTAAACAGTATATTACAGAACGTCTGGAAAAGGAACCTTTATTGAAAGAAGAACTGTTGAAATTAAAGGGCTGCCAGCTTGGTTGCTGGTGCCACCCGGAACCTTGCCATGGCAATGTACTGTTAGATCTCATTAATATATATTCTGAATCAACTTAAAGCGATTTGATCATAACATATTGTAATACAAGCTACATCGGAATCATCACAGCAATCACTTAATTAGACTTTTATCCTAAATATACTGATTCCAGCATTATTTAGCTTATATTACCTTTATCGGAATCATCACAGCTATCACTTAATTAGACTTTTACTCTATTATACTGATTCCAGCACCATTTAAAAGAGATCTTTACAGCATTTACTACTTATATTTTATCTAATTGTTTTAGATTTATAGAAGAGGTTGGGAATATTGTCGTTACCGGTGCGACGCGTCAGATGTACTTGACTGTATGTCTGGACGAGACTTTTTCTAGTAGGTTGATCACCTGGTCTAAATCAAACACTGATCTCAGCAACATTTAACCCTAATTTTGGCCTTTCGGGTTCTTCAAGAAGTCCCGGGGTCTACAAATGATTTCCGTAAACTCCTTGGAGACGTCTAAGGGGCGCATCCTTCTCCTCCGGGTTAGTAAAGAGGTGCGCTATAAATTTGAAATCATTACAGCAAAATAATAATAATAATAATATATATAGATGTATTGGCTGCTTGCGACGACGGC
>CENF01220199.1_pt1 | contig 14417 bp, 14 predicted proteins | sample 361291 | NCBI WGS metagenome assembly CENF01 (sample SAMEA2619399, study PRJEB7988) | marine metagenome | isolation source: saline water (ENVO:00002010), including | reverse complement strand
GAATTATAATTTCTATGGCAACACATAAAAAATTAATGCAAAAATGAGAAAACTATTACTTATTACAATATTATTTAATTTATCAGTATTAGCTGATTATTCAGACCATGAAGTAAGCAGAGAAGTTATAGCAGAGCTTGTTAATGAGCATGGATTTGAAGAGTCATTTGTGGTTGATGTACTAAAGGATGCAAAAAAAAGAAGAACAGCACTTATGTCTGTTGCAAAACCAGCAGAAAAAACAAAGACCTGGGATGACTATAGAGCAATTTTTATAAAGAAAAAGAGAATTAATGATGGCAGAAAATTCATAGAAGAAAATATTAGCACCTTAGAAAGAGCTGAAAGAGAATTTGGAGTTCCAAAAGAAATAATTACTGCCATTCTTGGAGTAGAGACAAACTTCGGGAAAAACATGGGAACTTATAGAGTAATAGATAGTTTAGTTACTTTGGGTTTTGATGACCCCAGAAGGTCAAAATTTTTTAAAAGTGAGCTTATTCAATTTTTTCTTCTTACTAGAGAAAACAATCTTGATATTCTTAAAATCAAAGGATCTTATGCCGGTGCCATGGGCTATTCTCAATTCATATCCTCTAGTTATAGAGCTTATGCAATTGATTTTGATGGAGATGGTTATGTAGATTTATTTAACTCCATTGAAGATGCAATAGGAAGTATTGCAAATTATCTTAAAAGACATGGGTGGAAGCGTGATGGAAATATTGTAACCAGAACATACCCCAACAATGTAAGAAAATTTTATAAACCACATGAATCTTTAACAAGGTTTATACCTTTAACGTTTATTGAGAATGGAGAAGAACTTCATTTTATTGGAGATGATAATTTTCGTGCAATTGCTAAATATAATATTAGTGATGTTTATGCCATGGCAGTGTATTATTTATCAAAAGAGTTAGAAAAATGAAAAAATTATTATTATTTGTACTATTATCATCCAATTTTTTATTAAGTCAGAGTTTTGTTCCAAATGCACCAGAACTAGATCTTAAAAGCTATATTTTAATTGAACCTAATACAAATACTGTTATTGCTGAATTTAACTCAAGTCAGTTAATTGAGCCTGCAAGCATGACAAAAGTTATGACAGGATATGTAGTTGCAGACCAAATCCAGAATGAACTTATTAGCTTAGATGATCAAGTTCTTGTAAGTGAAAAGGCATGGAGAATGGAAGGCTCAAAAATGTTTATAGAGGCGGGTAAAAAGGTAAGTATTTTAGAATTATTAAAGGGGATTATTATTCAATCTGGTAACGATGCTTCAGTAGCAATAGCAGAATATGTTGGAGGTACAGAAGATGGTTTTGTAGATTTAATGAATTCATATGCAGGCGCTTTAGGTATGTCTGATACATATTATGTAAATTCAACAGGGTTACCTGGCGAAGGACACTCTACCTCTGCTAGAGATTTAGCAAAGTTAACTGCTGAATTTATAAGAAAATTTCCAAATGAATATGCTCTTTATAAAGAAAAGCAATATACCTATAACAATATTAAACAACTAAATAGAAATAAATTACTATGGCGAGATGAAACATCTGATGGCGTCAAAACTGGTCATACCTCAACTGCGGGATATTGCTTAATAGGTTCCGCTAAACGTGCAAATATGAGATTGATAACAGTTGTAGCTGGAAGCAATTCTGACAATGAGAGATTTTTAGCAACTCAAAGATTGCTTGAGTATGGTTTTAGATTTTATGCAACTCAAAAGTATTTTGATGCAAATACAGAATATACAACTGCAAAAGTTTGGGGTGGCAAAGAAGATATCGTAAGTCTTGGAGTCAAAGAAGATATTTCAATCACTTTACCTAGGATTAATTTCAAAGATACCAAGTTAGAGTATAAGGTCAAAAATAATGTACAGGCACCTATTGAAAAAGGACAAAAAATCGGAACATTAGATATTATAAGTAATGATGAGATTGTTTTAACGTCTGACTTAGTCGCATTAGATGCAGTAGAGGCAAAGGGATTCTTAGGAAGGCTTTGGTCAAGACTTATACTTTGGATAATGAGTCTTTTCGGAATGTCTTAAATGGAAAAAATTCATGCTGTTTATAATGGCAAGTTTGACACACTAAATAACATAAAAATTTCGCCCTTGAGCAGAGCCTATACATTTTCAGATAGTGTTTATGAGGTAATTCCATTTTACAATTCAAGAATAATAGCTTTTGATAAGCATATTTCAAGACTTAAAAATAGCTGCAAAGCGCTATCAATCTCTATAAATATTGATAAAGCATCTGAAGAAGTAACTGATTTAATAAAAAATAATAATTTTAAAAATGGATATGTTTATTATCAAGTTTCAAGGGGTGTCGATGATATTAGGTCACACATATACAAAGATTCAATTTCTACCGAAACTTTTGGATATATTATTGAACATGCCTTTAAATCAAAGTCTCTTAAAGTTATGTTATGTGAAGATTTGAGATGGCAAAGATGTGACATCAAATCAACTTCTTTACTTGGTAATGTTATGAGCATGAATGATGCTAGCCAAAGAGGGTGCGATGAGGTCATTATGCATAAAAATGAATTTATAACTGAAGGCGGAGCTTCAAATGTTTTTTTTATAAAAGATGATTGTGTTTATACCCCCTCGCTTTCCTCTAACATTCTTCCTGGTATTACAAGAGAACTTCTTATTTCAGAGATAAAGGAAAAAGGTATAAAGATTGAGGAAGGTCAATATACTTTAGATAATTTAATAAACGCAGAATCAATTTGGTTAACAAGCTCTACTAAAGGACTGGCACAGGTTAGTGAGGTAGTTGATTGCGAAATAAAACTTGAAATAGATAATGAGCTGTATAAAGAATGCAAAAAAATATTTGATCAAAGTTTTTTTATTTAGAGGTCAATTGAATAATGATATTATCAAGCTCTTGCCAGAATTGATCTTTTGAAGTTCCGGCTAAACCTTTTGCCGCTAGGTCAAGCTTGTAAACTTTTTTCTGAAGAGGCATTATTTTTTGCAATGTATTTTGTTTAATAAATTCCAAATACATTGGAATTTTATTACTCCATACACCAGAATTTTCTAAGCTTTTTCTTTTATTTTTATTTTGATGAGCGCTGATAGATATATTGATTATTTTTCCAATTATCCAAACCAACAATGGCCCAGAATTGTCATCATTTCTTTTAATTGATTTTATAATTCTAAGCGCATAATTAGTATTCAACTCTATTATTTTATCTTCAAATTCATAAGGCAAAAATTCAGCCCCATCCGCATCACTTTTATTATTACCACCATCTTTCTGATAAGTCAGTTTTAAAATATTTACTTCATTGGCTTGAGCTATCAAATTACCTGAAAACATATCTATAATCCGATCTACATGGTCTTTTGCATGCTCTTTTTGCATAAAATTGAGTTGGTTGTTTATCCAAATTTTTTCTTCAAATGTTTTTAATTTCCTACAGTCAATCAATAAAGCAGCATCGTCCATCTTTTTAACCCACTTAGTTGTCTTGTTTATTTTATCTAGACTGGATTTTATTAAAATTATAATATTTTCCCATTGATTTAAGTTTGGGCTATCAAAAATTTTTACAATTTCTTTAGGAATTTTTCCCTTATCATGGATTATTTCAATTATAGTTTTTGAAGCAAGAAATGTTCCACCAGCGCTCTGCATTATCTCCATCTCAATATCAGAATATGATTGTTTATTTAATACTTTTTTTATATCAAAACCATCCTTTTTATAAAAGTTTATGATTTTATCTCTTGCCTGATTTCTTAATATTATTTCTGAACCAAATATAAAGAAGATTTTTGGTGATTTTCCAATATACTTATCCAGAGCTGTAGCTTCACATATCAATTAGAGTTACCTCTAAAATTAATTGATTAATTAGATCGTCAATAGCCTCATTCTCAATGAAATCTAACATTGCCTGTTCTGCCATAGGATTTAATTCATTCGAATTAAATCTTTTGGTAGAAGTTAATGATTTAGTAATCTTTTTATTATTTAAATCAAAATTTACATCTATTGAAGATTTAGTTTCAATTTCAAGTGAATTTAATGCTTGTCCCGCATATAAACTATATTTCTTAAATTCATAATTTCTTATATCAATTTTATAAGGATTTTCAAGGTTTTTATCTAATTCAGGTTTAAATATTGAATTAGTTTTTCTTTTAATATCCTCAGGAACTTTCTTATCATAGCTAATGAGGTAATTAAAATCTTTAATATTGTTATGTTTATATTGATTAAGATTACACCCATTAACAAGAATCAAAATAAAGGGTATTAAGAGTAAAGATTTTTTTTTCATCTTATTCGTTATATTACAGCTCAAGAAAAGAAATTTAAATTACAAAATTAATTAGCTTTTCTTTAACATATATAGTCTTCTTAATTTTTGAAGAGCTGATAAAATTTTTGACATTTTCAACGTTTAACGCAGAAGATTCGATTTCTTCTTTTGTTATATTTTTGTCTATATGCATTTTCCCTCTAACTTTACCATTTATCTGAATAATTAGTTCAAATTCTTCTGTTTCCAGTAAACTTTCATCAAATACTGGCCACCATGAATCAATTCTAGCTTCATCCATATCAAACTCATTCCATAAGTGTTCACAAATATGAGGGCAAATTGGAGATAGCATTTTTAATATGAAGGTTATTGCTTCATCTAAACAAAATTTTTGTGCATCTGTTGCGTTATTATCTTTATAATTTTCTGGAATAAAATTTAAAAGTTCCATTATTGCAGCAATCGCAGTATTAAAGGCATACCTTACTTCATAATCATTTTTAACTTTTTTTAATGTTGCATGAGACTTTCTTCTAATAGATATTTCTTCTTTATTAAATTCAAGTTTTTTATCGAATTTATTATATTTTCTATCGCTAATTAGATTCCAGATTTTTTTCAAAAATCTAGAAGCGCCTTCAACTGATGTTTCACTCCATTCAAGGCTTTGCTCAGGTGGAGACGTAAACATCATATATAATCTCACTGTGTCCGCTCCATATTTTTCAATATATGGCTGAGGGTCAACAGTATTACCTTTAGATTTAGACATCTTTGCACCATCTTTGAGCACCATACCTTGTGTAAGTAATTTCTTAAAAGGCTCATCTCCGTCTACAAGCCCAATATCTCTTAAAGCTTTATGGAAAAATCTTGAATACAAAAGATGTAAAATTGCATGTTCAATACCACCAATATAAAGATCTACTGGTAGCCAATACTTGGTACTTTCATCAAATATTTCATTTTTATTATTTGCAGAAGTAAACCTTGCATGGTACCAAGAAGAATCCATAAAAGTGTCAAAAGTATCACTTTCTCTTTTTAAACCATCTTTAATATTTATAAATTCTTTATTTTGGCTTAAAGGAATCGGCGAAGAATTTTTATCAAGTTCTGGAAGTTCAATTGGCATATCTTTTTCTTCAATTACTCTTGGCTCATCACCTTCATAGATTACAGGTATAGGACAACCCCAATACCTTTGTCTGCTTACACCCCAATCTCTTAATCTAAATTGAATTAAATGTTCTCCACATTTTAAATCTATAAGGTTGTCAATAATTTTATTACTGGCCTCTTCCGAACTCATTCCATTATATTTATCCGAATTAATTAGAATACCTTTATCTATAATGGGTAACTCATCTTCTTTTGTTTCTATAACTTGTATAATTTTTAAATTGTATTTAGTTGCAAACTCATGATCTCTCAGGTCATGCCCTGGGACACCCATTACCACACCTGTACCATAATCAAGTAGAACAAAATTACCAATCCACACTGGTAATTTTTTACCAGTTATAGGATGAATTACTTTAATTTTAGTATCTATTCCTAGCTTCTCCTCTTTAGCCATATCGGCTTCAGCAGCTTTAATCTCTTTGCATTTTTCAAGAAAATTAAAAATATTCTTATCCTTTTTTGAAAGATCTATTGCAAGAGAATGATTAGGTGAGATAGCAAGAAAAGATACGCCAAAAACTGTATCCGGTCTTGTTGAGAAAGTTGTTAAAAAATCATCTGATTTATCTATCTTGTATCTAATTTCAGCACCATGAGATTTACCAATCCAATTTTTTTGCATTAGTTTTACATTTTCTGGCCAATCTAGTTCTTCTAAAGAGCTTAGAAGCTCTTCTGCATATTTTGTTATTTTAATAAACCATTGATCAATTTCTTTAACTTCAATTTGCGCACCTGATCTCCATCCTTTGCCATCAATAACTTGTTCGTTAGCTAATACTGTTTCATCAACAGGGTCCCAATTCACTAAGGATTTTTTTCTATAAACCAATCCAGCATCATAGAATTTCTTAAATATTAATTGTTCCCATTTATAATAATTTGGATCACATGTTCTTAATTCTTTAGACCAATCATAACTAAAACCTAATGTTTTAAGTTGACTTTTCATGCTGTCAATATTCTTATTTGTCCAATCTCTTGGACTAACTTTATTTTCAATAGCTGCATTTTCTGCTGGAAGTCCAAAAGCATCCCATCCCATTGGTTGAAAAACATTAAAATTATGCATTCTTTTATATCTTGAGATGACATCACCGATCGTATAGTTCCTTACATGACCCATATGTAATTTACCAGATGGGTAAGGGAACATTGATAAACAATAAAATTTTTCTCTATCATCTATTTTTGAAACATATCTTTTTTCTTCATCCCATTTATCTTGGATGTTTTTTTCAATTGACTGAGGCTTATAGATGGAATTCATTTATGGATTTCTAACTTTTAGTTATTTTCTGATAGATCGTTTATAGAAGTTTCATTTTTTTCAACTTTTTTAATTCCATCATCAGCCTTAGAAATCCTAACAGATTCATTTCCTTGGCTTACTTCAATTTCTTTAAGATTAGAATCTTCTAACATCTCTATTAAGGTTTTAATTTTTCTTATATCCATATTATTTCCTATTTATTTTTTATAGCTTCTTTCAACGCAAGTTCATATCCTTTTGTTCCATGGCCACTAAAAACTTTTTTTGCAATATCAGAGAAATATGATTTTTGCCTAAAATCTTCTCTTGATTCAATATCAGAAATATGAACTTCAAAAAAAGGAATTTGGACAGCTAAAAGAGCATCTCTAAGAGCTATACTGGTGTGTGTATATCCAGCAGGATTAAAGATAATTATATTAGTATCAGACTTGTATGCGTTATGAATAGCTTCAATAAGTTCATGTTCAGCATTACTTTGATAAAAATCTATCGAGCATTCCGACTCGCTAGCAATATTCTCAAGTTTTTTTTCAATTGTTTCAAGGGATTCTTGGCCGTAAACATCCTCTTCTCTTATACCTAAAAGATTAAGATTTGGCCCATTTAATACTAATATTTTCATTTATTGTATTTTAACAGAAATTATGGTTTTTTAAGCGATTTTATTAAATTTTAAATGTTTGTATGGGATAACAAAATCCTCTTTCTGAGCATCCTTGATAGTATATTTCCATATTTTTATCACCCTTAATACCGATACTTTCTAAAGATATTTTAAATTTATTCTTTATGATTGTTGTTTTTCCAAAAAATTCATCCTCATGCTCAAACAATTCTGAGTCTAATATTTGATAAGCGACATCATCTTTATTTATTGTTACTTTAATAGAATTTAAATAAAGGTAATAACCTTTTTCTATTTTCCAATTTATTTCTAAATTATTCTTGCTTTCTTGGAAACTTATATTAAAGACTTCATTTGCAGGCAAAACACTATCAATCTGATTTAAAAAAATAGAATTTTGCTGAGCAAAAGTATAATTATTACTCATTATCATAAATAAAATAAATATTATCTTTTTCATTGCTATCTAGGATAAACTTCACAAAATACAAAGTGAAGCATTAGTTTTATTTATAATTTACATATGATTAGAAATTTTTTAATAAATTTGTTTTTTTTGGTACCAGTATGGGTGCTAAATGCTTTATTTATTTTTAATAAAGATATCAAAAGAAAATATGTTTTTGATGTTCAGTCTAAGGCACTTTTATTTTTAATGCCTAAATTTGAAATTCATAAGATTTCAAATGATGAGATTCCAGCAATAAGAGATTTAATAGAAAAAAGAAGGGTTATGTTAAAGATAGCAACAGATACTAATAAGAAGATTGAAAAAATAGATCATCTTATAGGTGAATCAAATAAAATAAAAATAAGAGAATATATTCCTTACAAAACTGATAATGAAAATATAATTCTATATTTTCATGGAGGAGGATATGTTTTAAATTCAATAGAAACTCATGATCCAACTGTTGCATATTTTTCTGAGAAACTTAGAACTAGAATTTTTTCGTTGGAGTATAGTTTGTCTCCAGAAAATAAGTTTCCAATCGCATTAGAGGAATCAATTGTTGCCTTAAATTGGCTTGTGGGTAAGGGCTCAAGAATAGAAAATATAAGTCTATGTGGTGATAGTGCTGGCGCCCATTTAGCAGCATCTTTATCACATCGTTTAGCACTTGAAAAAAAACCAAATGTACATAGCCAATTTTTGATATATCCAATGTGTGATCCAAAATGCCAATCAAAATCTATTGAGTTATTTAAGCAGGGCTATTTACTAACAGAAGAGGCAATGAAGTGGTTTTGGGAAAAGCTAAGAAATTCTAGTGAAGATGATTCTAATAGTTCATTTAATTTGATGCTATATCAACAGAACATGGAATTACCTAAAACAATAATAGTAACAGCTGGATTTGATCCTTTATCAGATGAAGCTGAAGAATATGCTTTTAAACTTCATGAAAATGGTAATTATGTGAAACAATTACATTACCCATCTTTATTTCATGGCTTTGCAAGCATGACAAGATTAAAAACAGCAAAAAGAGCGGTTGATGATTTTTTGTTTGAATACAAAAAGATACTATGAGAAATATTGTTGAAGTAAAAGATTTAACTATAGATTTTGAAATCAGAAATGGCTCATTTCGTGCTGTTGATAAGATAAGTTTTAATATTCAAGATAATAAAACTCTTGCACTAGTAGGTGAATCTGGTTCAGGAAAATCAGTTACAGCAATGTCTTTGATGCAATTACTTCCAATGCCTCAAGCATCGTTTTCAAAAAATTCCTCAATAAGATTTAATAACAAAGAAATTATTAATGCTTCAAATAAAGATTTGTTATCGATAAGAGGAAATATTATTTCTATGATATTTCAAGAGCCTATGACATCTTTAAATCCATATCATAGGGTTGGAAATCAAATAACAGAGTCAGTACTTTTGCATACATCGGCTTCAAAAGAAGAAGCTAAGGAAGAAGCAATTAAACTTATGAATTTAGTTGAGATTGATGATGTAGAAAGAAGGTTTCATGCATATCCCCACGAACTTTCAGGAGGACAAAGGCAAAGAATCATGATCGCTATGGCTCTTGTTAATAAACCAAAATTATTAATTGCTGACGAACCCACTACCGCATTAGATGTGACCATCCAAGCTCAAATATTGGATCTAATGTCTAAATTAAAAAAAGATCTTGGAATGTCAATACTATTTATAACTCATGATCTTGGTTTGGTTGAGCAATTTTCAGATCAAGTCTGTGTTATGCAGGATGGAAAAATTGTTGAATCTGGAGATACAGCAAATGTATTTGAGAATCCAACTCATTCTTATACAAAAAAACTTTTAGGTGCAGAACCTCATCCAAAAGAAGGTATTAATCTAGATAAAGTACCTTTATTAGAAATAAAAAATTTAGATGTATATTACGATATTCCTAGTATTAATTTTTTTAAAAAAGAAAGATTTCATGCTGTAAAAGATACGTCATTAAATATTTATAAAAATACAACAATAGGATTAGTAGGTGAGTCAGGTTCTGGAAAATCTACCTTAGGTAAGGCAATAGCAAATTTAGCTAAGTTCGAGGGAGAAATAAATTTTGATGGTAAAGATATTTGTAGCTCTTCAAAAGGCATAAAAAAGCATATTCAAATAGTATTTCAAGATCCTTATGGATCTCTATCACCAAGAATGACAATTGGTGAAATTGTAGGAGAAGGCTTAGGAGTTCACTTTAAATTATCAAAACAAGAAGCACAAAATAGAATAGACAAAGTTTTATCAGACGTAGGCATAGAATTAATGGCAAAAAATAAATATCCCCATGAATTTTCTGGAGGCCAGAGGCAAAGAATAGCAATTGCTAGATCTTTAATAATGAATCCTACTTTTATGATTTTAGATGAACCAACCTCTGCCTTAGATAGATCAATACAGATTCAAGTTATTAATTTATTAAAAGATATTCAAAAAGAATATAAATTGACTTATTTGTTTATCAGTCATGACTTGAAAGTAATAAGATCTATGTCTGATTATATTTTTGTTATGAAAGATGGAAAAATAGTTGAATCTGGGCCATCTAACGAAGTTTTTGACTGTCCAAAGCAAAATTATACTAAAAAATTACTCTCTGCTGCGTTAAGATACGCATCCAATTAAAAAAATAGTAGAAATGAGTTCAAGAAAATATTCAAAAGAATTAGTTGATGGACCTAATCAAGCAGCATCAAGATCTATGTTACGCGGTGTAGGTTTTACAACTGAAGACTTTTCAAAGCCATTTGTTGGCATTGCTTCTACCGGGGCAAAAGTTACTCCATGCAATATGCATATAAATGAATTATCTGAAGTTGTTGAAAGTTCTGTAAATTCTTCTGGAGGAAAGGGAGTACTTTTTAATACGATTACCGTATCAGATGGCATATCTATGGGTACTCAAGGAATGAAATATTCCTTGATTTCAAGAGAGGTTATAGCTGATTCAATTGAAACTGTGGTTGGTTGTCTTGCTTATGATGGCCTAATAGCTATAGGCGGTTGTGATAAAAATATGCCAGGTTGCCTTATCGGAATGGCTAGACTAAATAGACCATCTATATTTATTTATGGAGGCTCCATCAAGCCCAGCAATGAAAATACAGATTATGTTACTGTTTTAGAAAAAGTTGGTGAATTTTCAAAAGGCGTAATCAATGAAAAAAAATTAGTTCATTATGAAAAAATATCTGTGGAAGGTCCTGGATCATGCGGTGGAATGTATACAGCAAATACAATGGCATCATCTATTGAAGCACTTGGTATGAGTTTGCCTGGAAGTAGCAGTCAAGATGCAATCTCAAGTTCAAAAAAAGAAGATTGTATTAATGCAGGAAATGCAATTATGAATTTACTTGAAAAGGATCTAAAACCCTCGGATATTATGACTAGAAAGGCATTCGAGAATGCAATTACTGTCGTTATTGCACTGGGCGGATCTACGAATGCAGTTTTACATCTATTAGCAATCGCTCATTCAGTTGGTGTTGAACTATGCTTGGATGATTTTACTAAAATAGGAAAAAAAACTCCTGTTTTAGCAAATTTAAAGCCTTTTGGTGATCACTATATGTCAGAGCTTAATGCTAATGGAGGGATACAGCCAATGATGAAAACTCTTCTTGAAAAAGGATTACTTCATGGAGAATGTATCACAGTCACTGGCAAAACATTATCTGAAAATTTAAAGAATGTTCAACCCTATAAACATAATAAAATTATTAAGGATTTTGATGAGCCTATTAAAAAAGATAGCCATTTAAGAATTTTATATGGAAACTTAGCTAAAGAAGGAGCAGTTGCAAAAATTACTGGCAAAGAAGGCACATCTTTTGAGGGCAAGGCACGAGTTTTTAATTCAGAAGAAGATGGTGTAAAGGCAATTTTATCTAATTCTATTAAAGCTGGTGATGTTATTGTTATTAGATATGAAGGACCAAAAGGTGGGCCAGGTATGCGAGAAATGTTGAAACCAACATCCGCTATTATGGGATTAGGCCTTGGAGAAAAAGTAGCCTTTATTACTGATGGAAGATTTTCTGGTGGAACTCATGGTTTTGTAGTTGGGCATATTTCACCTGAAGCTGCAGATGGAGGTTTAATTGCCATGGTTGAGGATGGAGATCAGATTTTAATAGATGCAGAAAATGACCAATTAATTTTAAAGGTTTTAGATGACGAAATTAAGAAACGAGAGTCCAATTGGAAAAACCCTATAAAAAAACCTAAAAAAGGAGTTCTTGCTAAATATGCAAAAAGTGTAAAATCTGCAAGCTTGGGAGCAATTACAGATTAAAAATTATGTTTATAGATAGAAAATTTCCAAATACAAGATTAAGACGATTAAGAAAAAATTCAAATTTAATTGATTTAGTATCAGAAACTAATATTAGTTCAAGTGATTTAATACAACCAATATTTATAAAAGAAAAATTAAATGGTCTTGAATCAATTGAAAGTATGCCAGGAATAAGTAGGTATGGTATCGAAGATTCACTGAAGGAAATAGAAGAAATAATTGATTCAGGTATAAATAGCATTGCAGTTTTCCCTGTAATTGAATCAGAAAAAAAAGATAGCAAAGGGAGTGAAGCAGCCAATAAAAATAATTTTATTTCCTCGGTTATAAGAAGAATAAAAAGTAACTTTCCTGAAATAGTTTTGATTTCAGATGTAGCATTAGATCCTTATACCGATCATGGCCATGATGGAATCTTAATTAAGGATGAAATAGATAATGACTCAACCATCAAAGTTTTAATCGAGCAGTCTTTAATATTAGCTGAAGCAGGTGCAGATATTATTGCTCCATCAGATATGATGGATGGAAGAATTGGATCCATACGACAGTCTTTAGAAGATTCAGGATATCAGAATACAATCTTGTTATCTTATGCCGCAAAATATAATTCTAAGTTTTATGGACCTTTTAGAGATGCCGTTGATTCAGCTTCAAATCTTGGAAAATCTAGTAAATCATCTTATCAGATGTCTATTAAAAATAAGGATGAAGCCATGCACGAAGTAGCTATAGACATAAATGAAGGAGCCGATATTGTCATGATCAAACCTGCAATGCCTTATCTTGATATTATTCACCTAGTTAAAGAGAGCTTTAAAATACCTACTTTTGCATATCAGGTTAGTGGAGAATATAGTATGTTAAAACAAGCGATAAAAGAGGGGTGGCTTGATGAAATGGTTATGCTAGAATCATTGACTAGCATCAAGAGAGCAGGAGCAGACGCAATTCTTACATATGCTGCTAAAGAAATATCAAAGGAGATTAAAAATAAATGAGTAATGTCATAGAAGTTCTAAATAAAGAAGATTTTTTAAACAAAGTTTTAAACTCAGATGCTCCTGTATTAGTAGATTTTTGGGCAGAATGGTGTGGACCATGCAAACAGCTTGCGCCTCTTGTTGAAAAAGCCGCTGAAGAATTTAAGGATCAAATTAAAGTTTGCAAAATGGATGTTGATTCAAATAAAGAAATAGCTGCTGAATATGGAATTAGATCAATCCCCACCTTGATGATTTTTGCCAGTGGAGAACTTGTAGGAACTGAGATAGGCGCTATAACAAAACAACAGCTTGATGAATTTATAAGGTCTAAAACGTAAATTTTATACATATATGTGCTTGCATATCATATAAAAAGAGTTATTATTTCGATTCCAGAGTATAAATCTACAACATTCAAACTTTTCAAAACAAAATATTGAATAATTATTAAATGAATCTTAGCGAAGTAAAAGATAAACCAATCAGTGAACTAGTTGATATAGCAATTGGGCTAGGTATGGAAGATCTCGGCCGTCTTAAAAAACAAGAGATTATATTTAGAATTTTTAATCATAAAGCTTCTGAGGGGAGTGATATATATGGTGGAGGAGTTTTAGAAATTCTAAATGATGGTTTTGGATTTTTAAGATCACCTCAAGGATCCTATTGTGCCGGGGAAGATGATATTTATGTCTCACCTAGTCAGATTAGAAAGTTTAACCTTAGAAAAGGTGATTCAGTTGAAGGAAAAATAAGACCGCCTAAAGAAAAAAAAGAAAGATATTTTGCGATTACACATGTTGATACTATAAATGGAGAAGAGCCTGCAAAAACAAAGAACAAGATACTTTTTGAAAATTTAACTCCACTTTTTCCAAATGAAAGGCTTATGCTTGAGCAAGGCAGTGGTTCAAACGAAGACTTGTCTTCAAGGATAATTGATTTAATTGCACCAATAGGAAAAGGTCAAAGAGGGCTAATAGTTTCTCCTCCAAAAGCAGGTAAAACTTTAATGCTGCAAAGTATTGCTCATTCAATAAAAAGTAATAATCCAGAAGTTGAATTAATTGTTTTACTTATTGATGAAAGACCAGAAGAAGTTACAGATATGTCAAGAACTGTGAAAGGAGAAGTAGTTGCAAGTACTTTTGATGAGCCTCCAACTCGACATGTTCAAGTTGCAAATATGGTAATTGAAAAAGCAAAAAGGTTAGTAGAGCATAAAAAGGAT
>CENF01040441.1_pt1 | contig 14429 bp, 13 predicted proteins | sample 361291 | NCBI WGS metagenome assembly CENF01 (sample SAMEA2619399, study PRJEB7988) | marine metagenome | isolation source: saline water (ENVO:00002010), including | reverse complement strand
AATTCAACTTTTCAAGGAGAAACATCAAGAAGTGTTGGGGATAAGGAAGTAAAACTATTAGAAGTCGGACCAGCCCACACCAACGGAGACATTATTGTTTTTGTTCCCCATGATAAGGTGGTTTTTACAGGAGATATTTTATTTATAGAAGGCCATCCTATTCTTTGGGCTGGACCAGTAGGAAATTGGATTGATGCTTGCAATAGAATTATTTCTCTGGATATCGAAAACGTAGTCCCTGGTCATGGCCCCGTAACAGATAAAAAAGGCGTTGAAGCGGTCAGAGATTATTTAATTTACATTCACCATGAAGCAAAAATTCGTTTTGATGGAGGAATGGAAGCTCTTGAGGCATGCAAAGATATAGACCTGAAAGCTTTTTCCAGTTGGGGAGACAGTGAGCGCATAGCGGTTAACATCAATTCACTTTATAGGGAATTTAAAGGAGAGGAAGCAAGAGAGGACATAACACTCTTGTTTACTCAGATGGCTGAGCTGGCTAAAAAAGATTAATTATGAAACCTAAACTCGAGTTCTTCTTTGATTGCAGTAGCCCTTGGACTTACCTTGCTTTTAGGGAAATAGAATCGTTATGCTTGAGACAAGACTGCAATTTAATATGGAAGCCCATCCTTGTGGGAGGAGTTTTTAATACCATGAATCCAAGTGTCTATGAGTCAAGAGCAAACCCAGTAAAAGAAAAATTAGCATACTCCCGAAAGGATATGAATGACTGGGCCAAAATAAGAGAAATTCAATTCAACTGGCCAGATATTTTTCCAATTAATAGCGTAAAAGCAATGAGAGGCTCTTTCTTTGCATTAGAGAAAAATGTTTTACCAGAATATGTTGAAATGATTTTTAGTTCTTATTGGTCCGAGGGCTTAGACATATCATCTAATGAAATTCTAGTAAATATTGCAAAAAAATTAGGTTGGGATTCCAAGGAATTCTTGGCATACATTCAAAAAGATGAAACTAAAGACATGTTAAAACGAAACACGAATGAATTGATGGAAAGGGGTGGTTTTGGCTCTCCTACTATTTTTTTAAACGATTCTGATATGTATTTTGGCAATGATCGTCTTGATTTAATAGAGAAGATTTTACTTTCTTAGGAGTCTTCTTTTCTTTTTTCAGTCTGTTCTTTTATTGAATCGGCGGTTTGTCCAAACATTGTTTTCAGACTTTCCTTTGTGATGCCTTTTCCGAAGTTTCTGGCTTCCTTTCCAACATCCATACCTCTTCTCACTGCTGGTCTATTTTTAAGGTCATCAAACCATCTTCTGACATTTGAAAACCTATCCAGATCAATTTCATATCTTTTATAAGCTGTAACCCAAGGAAAAGAAGCCATATCGGCTATTGAATAATCACCGGCTAAATATTCCCTTTCACTAAGTACTTTATCCATGACACCTAAGAGTCTATCGTATTCATTTTTATACCGTTTTTCAGAGTAAGAGTGATCACCAGGAAAATTAGGAGCATAATTAACAAAATGACTCACTTGACCTGCCATTGGCCCGAGACCTCCTATCTGCCAAAAGAGCCATTCCAATACCTTCACCCTTTCTTTGGGGTTTTTAGAAAAAAACTGTCCTGATTTTTCACCTAAGTACATTAGAATAGCACCCGATTCAAAAACACTAGTAGGCTCTCCATCTATTCCGTCAAGATCCACTATAGCTGGCATCCTGTTATTAGGACTTATCTTCAAGAAGTCAGGTTTAAACTGCTCTCCTTTTCCCAAATTAACAGGTATTACTTTATAGGGCAGGCCGCATTCTTCTAACATTATCGAAATTTTCCAACCGTTAGGTGTAGGTGCGTAGTAAAGATCAATCATTGTCTTAAAATCAGTTATTTAGAAATTTATTTTTTTCTTCCCATACAGAATACAACCATTCTTTTAATTCTGCTCTAAATTTCTCATCTTCAATGTAGTTTTTTTGTAATAAGTTTTCAGGCACATCGATTATCTTTACTTGAATTTCGACATCTGACATTCTACCGCAAAGAAAGTCCCAGAAAGTTCGGTGATGAGAGTTGTATTTTATGGTGAAGTCCAAAACTTTTTTAATGTAGGGCATTGTTGATAGTGTCAGACCTATACCTCCAGATTTAGGCCTAAGAAGTTTTTCATAAGGTGAGTTTTGAGATACGCGTTTGGCTTCAGTGAACCTCGTTCCTTCAGAAAAACTAAAAATAGAAACCGGGTAACGAGCAAATCGACCAAAAGATTTTTTCATTTCAATGACATCTTTACCTCGAAGAGAAGGATCTTTTTTAATTTGCTCTTCTGTGTATCTCTTCAAAAAAGGCATATCAAGAGCCCACCAAGCCAGACCTATCACAGGAATCCAAATTAGAACGTCCTTCATAAAAAATTTGAGCATAGGCACCTTTCTATTTGTTATGCCTTGAAGAACAAATATATCCGCCCAAGATTGATGGTTTGCCATCGCGAGATACCAATCAGATTGATTAAGTGAATCAAATCCAGTTACAGTCCACTGAGGATTGTGAAGAAGTTTTATCCATAGTCCGTTACAAAATATCCAACATTCCCCAATAGCGATAATCCATTTGGTGCAAAGCCTTTTAAAGGATTCTATCGGAATAAGAAGCTTAAATATGGCTATACTTAGGAGAAAAAAACACCAGAAAAGAGTATTTACAACTACCAGAAAGAAAGACAAAGCACCTATAAATATCGCCATAACTAAGATTCTAATTTATAAGTTTAGCCTCGTCCCATAGTGTATCCATTTCTTCTAAAGAACTTTCATTCACATTCTTTCCGGTTTTATTCAATTCATCTTCAATGTACCTAAAACGTTTTTCAAATTTTGTATTTGATTTACTCAGAGCAGTTTCTGCATCAACTTTTAAGTGGCGAGAAAGGTTCGTTAGAATCATCAATAAATCACCAATTTCTTCTTCTATGTTGTCATGATCATTATTCCTAATGGCCATTTTGAGCTCATCAAGTTCTTCTTGTATCTTTTCAAAATACCCATCTAAAGAGTTCCAATCAAAACCAGCACGAGATGCCCTTTTTTGAATCTTTTGTGATCTCATGAGGGCCGGCAAAGTCAGAGCTATATCATCCATTAGGCTTTCAAGGTTTACTTCTTTTCTCTCTTTGGCTTTAGAGTTTTCCCAGCTTTCTAACTGTTCATCGGACGTATGTTTTTTGGGGCTTTCAAAGACGTATGGATGTCTAGAGATAAGTTTATTGGAGATAGCGTTGACAACGTCTTTAAATTCAAAAAGGCCTTCTTCTTTTGCAATCTGTGATAAAAAGACCACTTGAAGTAATAAGTCACCTAGCTCTAATTTTAAGTCGTTATGATCTTTTCTTGTAATTGCATCTGCAACTTCATAGGCTTCTTCAATGGTGAATGGGGCAATGCTACTAAAGGTTTGCTCTTTATCCCATTCACAACCTGTTTCTTTGTCTCTTAAACGCTCCATCACGCTTAAAAGCTTCTCCATGGGAGATTTTTGATTGGGATCTTTAGTACTCACTTAGCGTTGCATAACGATCCAGATGGTAATCTGAATTACCAAATATTTGCTCTGCAACTCTGGCTCTCTTCATAAAAAAACCAATATCGTATTCATCAGTTACTCCATAACCTCCATGCATCTGAACAGATTCATTGCTAACGAGGTAAGCTGTTTCGCCTGCTTTGTATTTTGCCATACTGGCAAATCGAGTTACATCATTAGATTGTTCATCTATTGCATTCATGGCTCCCACAACAGAAGATTTTGTTAACTCAAGTTCAGAATACATAACAGCCGCCCTATGTTTAAGAGCCTGGAAACTGCCAATAAGTACTCCAAATTGCTTCCTTTCTTTTAAATAGCTCAACGTTATTTGAAAGGCTTGAGAGGCATTGCCGAGCATTTCTGCTGAAATTCCTATTTGAGCTTTATTGATTACCTCTTCAATAATACCAAAACCATTATTCAATTCACCCAAAAGGTTATCAGATGATATCTTTACATTAGAAAAGGAAATTTCTGCCGAATTTCTTGAATCCAACATGCTCATCTTAATCACATCCACGCCATCTAAATTTGGATCTACACAAAACAAGCTTATACCCGAAGTTTCACTAGATTGACCAGCAGTTCTCGCTGCAACAATAAGAAGGTTGGCACTATGACCATCCAGCACAAAAGTCTTCTTCCCGTTTAAAATAAAATCTCCACCATCTTTTTTGGCTTCAGTTTCTATGTTAGATGGATTGTGACGTGTGCCTTCTTCAAGAGCAAAAGCAGTAGTTAGTTCTCCCTCGACTAACTTGGGTAAGTATTTTGATTTTTGGTCTTCATTTCCACCAAGCTCCAAGAGAGATGCCCCTAGTAGAGCAGTTGCAAATAAAGGAGAAGGCGTTAGGGTTTTTCCTGCTTCCTCTAAGATAGTGCCCATACCCATCATGCCAAAATCTGAGCCACCATACTCTTCTGAAACAAGAATCCCTGCCCATCCGAGATTAGCCATTTTTGTCCACAACTCTTTGCTGTAACCCAATTCATTGTTTGAATCTCTTATTTCTCTGAAATGAGAAATAGGGGCATCATCTTGAAAGAATTTACTGGCTGCATCTTTTAAGAATTGCTGCTCTTCATTTAGTACTAAAGCCATTTTATTTCCTTTTAATTTAAATTCAGTCAGGCAGACCTAGAACACGCTTTGATATGACGTTAAGTTGGACTTCGGAAGTACCTCCTTCTATGGAATTGGCTTTTGTTCTCAACCAATCACGAGTAATGGCCAACTCTTCTATTGAGAAAGATTCACCATCCCAGCCTATGCCCTTAGTTCCCATGGCCTCTAACATAAGCTCGTACCTGAGTTTGTTGTGTTCCGTGCCATAATATTTACCCATGGCCGCAGCTGGGCTTGGAGAGCCAACTTTTGTCTCTTCACCAACGCGTTGCATCGTCAGTCCAAAAGCCCTGGAGTTCAGATCATGTTTTGCAATTTTTGAACGAAGAGCTGGTTCAGAGATCTTATTATCAGCATCCGTACCTACGTATTTTTTACTCATTTCTGCAAGTCCTGAACTTTTTTGTCCGCCTTCACTTCTTCCTGATAAACCCATCGCTGAAATCATGGTTCTTTCATGTTCTAAGAGTCTTTTAGCGACAGTCCAGCCTTTATTGAAACCTCCAACAAGGTCTTTTTTAGGAGCAATTGCGTCATCAAAGAAAGTTTCACAAAAAGGAGACTTACCACTTATTAAGGTAATAGGTTTGGTGGTAACACCAGGTTGATCCATATCAATCAAAATAAAACTAATGCCATCATGTTTAGGCTCTTGAGGTCCAGTTCTCACCAGACAAAATATTTTATCTGCTTTGTCTGCATAGGATGTCCAAATCTTTTGACCATTAATGATGTAATTTTCTCCATCTTCAACAGCCTTGGTGCTTAAACTTGCAAGGTCAGAACCTGAGCCAGGTTCACTGTAGCCTTGGCACCACCAAAATTTACCTTTTACGATAGCAGGCAAATGTTCTAATTTTTGTTCTTCAGTAGCAAATTCAAGCAAAGCCGGTCCAAGCATCCATATACCAAAACTTCCCAATGGCATTCTGGCCCCTAAAGAAGCCATTTCATCTTGAAGAATTTTATTCTCTTCTTTTGAAAGGCCACCACCACCGTATTCTTTTGGCCAAGTTGGACAAGTCCACCCTTTGTCACCCATTCTTTCTAACCAAATTTCTTGATCAGGGTGTGAAAAAGTTGCATTTCTTCCTCCCCAACACACATCTCCAGGTTTACGCATTTCGGGAGGACAATTAGCTTCCAACCAATCTTTAGTTTCTTCTCTAAAGGCTTGTAGATTACTCATAGATATTCCTTAAAAAGTTTGTTTGTAAAAATCTGATTATAAAGATAATCTAACAAGAACTAAACATTTATGGGAGTAAAGAATGAAGGCATTTCAAGTAGTAGAGAACGGAAAGCCATTAGAAGAAAGAGAATTGGATACACCAACCGCATCAGGAAAGGAAGTTCTTTTAAAAACAGTTGCTTGTGGAGTATGTCACTCAGATGTCCACATACACGACGGTTATTTTGATTTAGGAGGTGGTGTCCAATTACCTTCTCCGCTTCCAGGGAATGAACCATTGACTATGGGTCATGAAATCTTTGGAGAGGTAATCGGAATAGGTGAAGACGTAGAAGGAATTAATATAGGAGAAAGATACGTAGCCTATCCTTGGATGGGTTGTGATGATTGTGATCTTTGTAACGATGACATGACTCATTACTGTGCAAATAATTCAAATTTAGGTATACATGTCGCCGGAGGTTATGGAGACCACGTCTTAGTTCCCGACTCAAAATATTTATTTAGTGCTGCTGATACTCCAGATAGCTTGGCAGGAAGTTACGCATGTCGAGGTTTAACTGCATATAGTGCATTGAAGAAAGCAGGACCTTATAGGAAAGATAATTCTTTAGTTATTGTTTCTGCCGGAGGCTTGGGAATATTGGCTTTAAAAATTGCTCAAGCCGCTTACGGTATTAATCCCATTGTAGTAGATATCGATGATGAAAAACTGGGTATGGCCAGTCAATTAGGTGCTTCTGCTACTATCAACTCCTCTGAAGAAGGGGCAGCAGAGAAGCTATTAGAGTTAACTGAAGGGGGTGCAAGGTCAATAGTGGACTTTGTTGGTGCTGAAGCTTCTGTGAATTTTGGTTATAACCTTCTAGCAAGAGGTGGTAGTTATGTAATCGTAGGTCTTTTTGGAGGACAAATCAGTCTCCCCCTTCCTCTACAGGCGCTTACTGAGAAGAAGCTCATGGGCTCTTATGTTGGAAGCTTGGGGGACATGACAGAGCTAATGGAATTAGTGGTGGCAGGAAAAATTGACCCTGTAGCAGTAGAAACGAGAGACGTTTCAGAAGCCAATGAAACCCTTCAACAAATGAAAGATGGAAAACTTTTGGGCTTAGTAGCACTTACTCACCATTAGTTACCGGCTTTCTGAGATTATGAGAAAACCTCACCTATTTGCTCGTGGATAACGAGATCAGCTATGTGATCATAATCAGTAGGTTCATTGTTGATAATAATAAGCTTTGCGCCTATTTCTTTAGCTAATTTTGGGAATCCAGCAACAGGATAAACTACTAGAGAAGTTCCAATAGTTAAGAAAAGATCACATTTAACTATTTTCATTTGAGCTATTCGCATGCCTTCTTCAGGCATGGACTGACCAAAAGAAATTGTGGCTTGCTTTACTAGCCCTCCACATTCTTTACAACTAGGAATAGTGCCTTCATTTAAAAAAGCTTTCTTAATAGGCCCTAGTTCGTGTCTTAAATCACAACTTAGGCAACTTGCATATGTGGCATTGCCGTGAATTTCAGTAATCTTAGATTGAGGAACTCCTGCATCTTGATGCAGATTATCAACATTTTGAGTAATTAAATGTGCTGATTCATGATTGTTTATTATTTCAGCAACTTTTATATGTCCAATATTTGGTTCAGCTTTTTTTATTATATCTTTATTAGAAAATTTCCTTTGCCATGAATCCCTCCTGACATCTTCTGAATTAACAAAGTCCTGGAAATAAATTGGAGTTATAGTTTTCCAGATACCCTGGGGTCCCCTAAAGTCTGGAATACCCGATTCAGTGCTTATTCCTGCCCCAGTAAAAATAACTATATTATTAGCGTCTTCTATAAATTTATTTAATTCTTCATGCATTAGTTTTTTTACAGTAGTAATTTCATTAGACTAGTCTTAGTAAATCATAAAAAATAAATTATCTGAAATTAATGCAAGAATTATTTACCAATCAAGAATCTCTCTGGCTTATTACTGTTATTTATGACCTTGGCTTAGCGCTTCTTCTTTATAGGTTCTTTGGTAAGTATGGTTTGTATGTTGCTGTTGTTCTTGGGATAGTTTTAGGAAATTTACAAGGAGGCAAGGTCAGCGAGCTCGTCCTCTTTGGTTCTACTTTTAAAGTGAGCATGGGTGCAATACTTTATTCAGGGATATATTTTGCTACCGATGTGTTAAATGAAAAATACGGTAGACAAGAAGCCAATAGGGCGGTGATGCTAGGTTTTGTAGCTAATATTGCGGTGATGATAACTCTTGTTTTGAGTGTCCAGTTTAAACCTTCTAATATTACTGGTTCAGCTTTAGAAGTGCATAATGCTATTTCTACATTGGCATACTATTCTCCTACTTTTGTTATCGGTTCATTAAGTGCATATTTAATAAGCCAGACGTTCGATGTTTGGTTTTTCCATAAAATTAAGAGCTATACGGGCGAATCAAAGTTATGGTTAAGAAATAATCTTTCAACCATAACCTCTCAATTGCTTGATACAATGATCTACCAAGTTACCTGGGTAGTGGCCACAGGAATGGAGTGGAAAACAGCTTTTATGCTAGCGGCTACAAAATATGTATTTAAAGTGGTTATAGCGCTAGTTGATACTTTGTTTATCTACTGGGTAAAAAAATGGTAATTTATGAAATATAAATTTTCACATATAGCACTTTCGACTTCCTCACAGGATGAAAGAGTTTTATCAATAGCAACTCAGGTTTATGAGATTCTTTCTAATGCTGGAATCAAAGTTTCTTTTGACTCTAGTTTTCTTAATTTAGAGGCTCCAACAAAGAAGAAGCATAAGACCGCTAAACATATAATCAAGAATGCAGAGTTGCTAATTGCTATTGGTGGAGATGGCACGATGTTAAACTGTTCTAGAAGGTATGGCTCAAAAGGAGTTCCAATTTTAGGAATTAATTTAGGTAATGTAGGTTTTTTAACAGATATAGCTCCAAAAGAAATTACCTCCAGGCTCCTTGATGTAATCAAAGGAAATTTTATAAAAGACAAACGTTTTTTTCTAGAAGCCTCACTTCAGAATAAAGACGGAAGTTTTATAGCTTTAAATGAGGTAGTCATTCACTCAGGAGCAATAGCACAGCTTATAGAATTTGATTTGTATATTGATGATAGTTTTGTTTATAGACAAAAAGCTGATGGTTTAATTATTAATTCCCCAAGTGGCTCAACAGCTTACTCTCTTTCAGGAGGAGGACCAATTGTGCACCCAAATTTAGATGCAATAACTCTCTTACCTATGTTTCCTCATAGATTAAATACAAGTCCACTTGTTGTGAGCGGTGGAAGTAAAATCACGATAAAGATGATTGAAAAAAAGAATAAATCTGTATTAAGTATGGATAGTCATAATTCACTAAAGTTAAGACAAGGAGATGTTATTACGATTTCTAAAGGAAAATTTAGCCTTACATTAATACATCCTCGGGGTCATGATTTTTATGAAGCCTGCAGAAATAAGCTAGGTTGGAGCTCAAGTCTTCCAAATATATAGGTATAGATATTCTCGGTAAGAAGGTTAAAATAACAAGATGAAAATTAATAAGAAGTTTATTTTAGTGTTCGCCTGTCTTTCTTTTATGGGATCTTCTTTATTTTCTGCTATAACTCCTGAACAAGAAGCGCTGTTAAAGGAACTTCCTGCTGACCAAAGGGCCGCTATGCAAGAAAGAATGAAAGAATCTCAAGAGTTAGAGGAAGATGTTGAAGAGGCTTTTAAGAGAGAAGATTTTTTAATACAAAGACCTGAGTTAAAAGAAGAAGAGGAAGAAGAAAAGTATAAGTGCGAAGAATGTATTTATGGCTATGATTTGTTTAGATTTTCACCTTCCACTTTTGCACCTGCAAATATTGTTCCTGTTTCTTTTTCTTATATCTTAGGGCCTGGAGATGAGTTGACAGTTAGTTATTATGGAGCTAAAGAAAATTCTACAACTGGTTTTATACAGAGAGATGGGACTTTTAATCTTCCTTTGTTGGGGCCTGTTAATTTGGTGGGCTTCACCTTCACAGAAGCTCAAGAACATCTGAAGAAAAGAATTAAAGAAGAGCTAATTGGAACTGAGATTTCTATTAATTTAAATAGATTAAGATCTATTACTGTCTATGTATTAGGAGAAGCCTATAAACCAGGTAGCTATACTTTGAGTGCTCTTAGCACTATCACAAATACCCTATTTCTAAGTGGGGGAGTTAATAAATTAGGATCTTTAAGAAATATACAGATAAAAAGAGAAGGAAAATTAGTAACTACATATGATCTTTATGATCTTCTGATAAAAGGAGATACAACTACTGATATTAGATTGCAAGATGGAGACACTATTTTTATCCCTTTCATTGAGAATAAAGTTACCCTTGGAGGGGCCTTTAAAAGACCTCATTTATATGAATTATTAGATGGAGAAACTCTAGAAGATGTAATTTCCTTTGCTGGTGGCTTTAAGTCAGAAGTTGGTTTTAATCCAGAGATAGAATTAAGTAGTATCAATAGAGTATCTAACAAAAGAGAAATATCCAAGGTTGTTTACAATGAAAACGCTAAAAATAGAAAGATTCTGGATGGAGATGGGTTAACTGTACCGGAGATTTCTAGCTTAAAGCCTTCTACTATAGAGCTTACAGGTGAATTCAAAAATCCAGGAGTTTATTCAATTAGTGAAGGCGATACTGTATTGGATATAGTTTCCAGGGCAGGAGGGTACACGAGCAGTGCTTTTGTTGAAGGAGGAGTGTATTTAAGAGAAGAAGTTGCAAAGATAGAAGAGGAAGGATTTAAACGAACGGCTGATAATTTAGAGGAATTATTATTTAATGTTGTTCAAGATGGCAGCATAGACGTTACGGAATTTACCTTTTTGCCAATAATTACAGTAATAGAAAGATTAAGATCAATCGAGCCAATAGGAAGAGTTGTTATGTCTTTAGATACTCTAGAATTGAAAACTGACCCTTACAGCAATTTTGAAGTTAGAGATGGAGATAGGATTCATGTTCCAAAAAGACCCAGCTCTGTTTCTGTTGTAGGTGAGGTTTTGGCAGCTACTAGTATTCAATTTTATCCCGAAAAGAAAGTAAGTGATTATATTGGTGCCGCTGGAGGGTTAAACAGTCAAGCTGATAGAGACGCAATTTATATTATCGGCCCAGATGGGCAGGCAGAGCTTTATGAGAGAAGATATCTAAGGAGTAGTAATATAGAATTAATACCAGGATCTACGATTGTCGTCTCGAGAGATTCCAGGCCTTGGGATGCTATAAATATGGCACAGATATTGACTCCAATATTTGCTAATCTAGCAATTTCTGCAGCTTCAATAGCAGCTATACAATAACTAAGATTATTAAAGCTATAAGGATAAATAGAACAAAAGTGTGGAAAAAAAGCCCTTTCTTATAATAACTATTCTAGCTAGTTCTTTTTGTTCGCTAATATTTTCTTCAATAGATGATTATTTTCCTATTAAAACAATGTCTTCCGCTTCCAATTATGGAGAAACAGGTCTACTAGAAACTCCCAACGCTAAGTTCATGCCAGCTGCGTCTATGAGATTTAATTTTTCTAGCTCCTTCCCGTTTGAATTTACAACTTTAACCGCAAGCCCATTTCCTTGGCTAGAAGCTACATACAGATACACGGAAATAAAAAATCAATTGTACGGTCCGTTTGCATATAGTGGTAACCAATCACTCAAAGATAAAGGTTTTGATTTAAAGGTTAAACTATTGAATGAAAGGTATTATTTACCCGCTGTGGCTTTAGGTTTGAGAGATATTGCCGGAACAGGATTTTTCTCTTCTGAATATCTAGTTGCAACAAAATCATTAGGTAATTTAGATATTTCTACAGGGCTGGGGTTTGGTGTTTTGGGGCTAGATGATAATATAAAGAACCCTTTTACTGCAATAAGTGATCATTTTGGAACTAGTAGAACTCCATATAGCGGAGGAGGAGGTGAATTTAGTTACGCAAATTGGTTTTCTGGTCCCGCGGCCTTATTCGGAGGTGTTGAATATAATTTAAGGAAGTATAAGCTTAAGTTGATAGCTGAATACGATACTTCTAACCCTGATGCTAATGAACGTATCCCTTCCCCAGTAAAAAGCAGATTTAATTTTGGCTTAAATTATCACCTTTCAAATACTTTCCAAATTGGACTGGCTTATGAAAGAGGAACAAATTATAGGTTGTCTTTTTCCTTACGAGGAGATTTTTTTGAAGACACCATTCCTAAGCCACCTCCAAAAAATATTGTCTCCCTTAATCAAGAACAAAAGAATAAAATTTCTAATGACCCTGGTATTTTTTACAGGTCCTTAAATAAGAGCTTGAGAGATGAAGGAGTTTATATTCAGTCAGCTTCTTTAAGCGAAGAAGAGGTTTCCGTTGCTGTAGCTTCTAATAGACTTAGGAATATTCCTAGATTGGCTGGCAGATCAACTGCTATAGTTTCTGCATTAGCTCCTGACTCTGTAAGTACAGTCAATGTTCACGTAATGAACGGCGATTTTGAAACAGCCATTCTCAACTTAAATCTTGAAAAATTTAAAGCTGCAAAAGCCTTTAAAGGTAGTGCCACAGAAGTTCTTAAAAGGTCAGGTTTTGATTCAAATTCTAATAAAGAGCTTATCTATAATTCAAAGTTTAATCCGACCGTTAATTTTCCTGAATTCTCTTGGAATATGGGACCTGCACTAAAACACCAAATCGGAGGGCCGGAGGCGTTTTATCTGGGTCAATTATTTTGGAAGATAGATAACACAATCAAATTTAGAAGAGGCCTTAGCTTATATACTTCTTTTGGAATAAACATATATGATACTTTTTCAGGGTTCAATAATCCTAGTGCTAGTACTATTCCTCATGTTAGAAGTGATATTCAAAGCTACCTTAAAGAAGGAAAAAACAACCTTCAAAGAATGCAATTAGAATATATGTTTTCGCCTTATAAGGATGTGTTTGTGAGAGCAGATTTCGGAATGTTGGAAGAAATGTTTGGTGGCGTAGGAGGGGAAATGGTCTACAGACCCTTTACCAAAGATTATTCACTTGGTCTTAGCGTACATAAAGTTAAACAGAGGGGCTATAAGCAGAGGTTCAGTTTTAGAGATTATGAGACAGTAACGGGCCATGCTTCTTTGTATTATGACTTTCCTTTTGGCATATCTTCTCAATTATCTGCAGGCAAGTATCTAGCAGGTGATAAAGGAGCAACTCTTGATCTTTCTAGAAGATTCAATACCGGTTTTACGCTAGGCATATTTGCAACAAAAACTAATCTTTCGGATGAGGAATTTGGTGAAGGTAGTTTTGATAAAGGTTTCTATTTTTCAATCCCCACAAGTTTGTTCTATTCTGATTTTAGAACAGGTAATATTTCGTTTGGACTTCATCCCCTTACTAAGGATGGCGGAGCAATTCTTATTCAGAATCACTCTTTGTTTGGTCTTGTTGGAGATTCAACTAGAGGTTCAATTCTTAGAGATTGGGAAGACCTTTTAAATTAATAGATATGTCCATAAAGAATACATACGTACTAATTTTCTCTCTATTTGTAGCTTCGTGTGCTTCGATTAGTAATTCGATTGGCAGCGTCGCCCCTGCTTATGTAGATGCATATAAAACCATAAAGGGAGTAATAGTGGGGTATGAAAATAAACTAATAACCCCAGATCTTATTAAAAATATCCCTTTTGCCTCATCTACATTAAAGATAGGAAAGGGCGCTTCGGGTTTAATTATTCTTGAGAGCAAGGAGGAAGAGCTAGAGACCTGGGTTAGTTCAGATGGTGTTTATCTTGTTTTTAAAGAAGGAAGAATAGTAAAAACCAGTGGTTTTTTTAATAATCTAATTAACTTTGAATCAGTCGAAACTAATTTTGAATCCTTAATGGACACAAATGAATCTGAATCTCTTGTTTATTATTACTCCTATGACAATCCAAAATTAATTGACATGAGAGTACTGGCAAGCAGAAGATTCGTCGCTAAAGAAAAGGTTCAATTGATAGATCGTAAAGAAGAATTAAATCTTATTGAAGAGCAAATAGTTAATGATTATATAGGATGGAAAGTAACAAATAAATTTTGGATAGATGATGATATGTTTGTTTGGAAAAGTGAGCAGTATATATCTCCGAAGTTACCAAAATTCTCCATTGAAGTAACAAAAAAACCTGCTAGTTAGCAGGTTTTTTTTAATCGACACCAAATATTAGTCGGTGGCTCTTGTTGCTGTTGCTGTCGCTGTTGTTGTTGAAGCGGCAACCGCAGGTACTGTAACTGTAGTAGTGTACTCTTCATCAAGATTGTACTCTTCATCAACAAAGTAATCTTCAACCACATCGAAAGTTTCACTAGTGTTATAAGTTTCATCAGTGTTGTACTCTTCATCAGTGTTATAAGTTTCAGTAGTGTTGTACTCTTCATTACCTCCAGCATCAGACCCTGCTATGACATACTCCTCTGATGGTCCGCCTGCATTATCATCAGAGAGTTCATATCCATTCGGTGTTCC
>CENF01002882.1_pt1 | contig 14443 bp, 11 predicted proteins | sample 361291 | NCBI WGS metagenome assembly CENF01 (sample SAMEA2619399, study PRJEB7988) | marine metagenome | isolation source: saline water (ENVO:00002010), including | reverse complement strand
AAAAGAGCAAATTTAGATTTATCACAAATAGATCTTCTGGAAATTAATGAAGCTTTTTCTGTTGTTGCTTTGGCAAATTTGAAAATCTTGGGAATAAATTCCGATATTGTAAATGTCAATGGCGGAGCTGTATCACTAGGTCATCCTTTAGGGTGTTCTGGGGCAAGAATTGTTGTCACTCTTATTCATGCATTAAATCAAAGAAATTTAAAGAGAGGTGCAGCAATAATTTGTAATGGAGGGGGAGGAGCTTCTGCAATTATAATTGAAAGTATAAATGAATGAAGATTAGATTTTTATTTGCTTTAATAATGCTAGCTCAATTTTCCTTTTCGCAAGAGGTAGACTTTGATAATTTTATAAAAAAACACGAATTAAAAGTAAAATCTGATATTGCATTTAAATCGTTAAAAAATTTAACAGACGAACTAGACTTAAGTTTTGAGTCTCAGCAGTGGCCTGTCCAAATATTAAAATATGTAATCAAAGAACTCAGAGAAAATCCTATTATATCTTCTAAAATAACGGTTCAATTTATAATTGAACATTCCGATAAATCAAAAGTCATAAAAATTGAAGTTCCTATAAAAGAAAAATATATTAACGCATTTAAATCTGAAGTTGGATTCAGGGATAATTATGTAGAATTTTTGTCCGACATATATGACTTTATAATGGAAAGACTATAATTGACAGTATTCCTCTCCAATTCTAAATTTAGTGTAAACATCTTTGCCAACTTCACCGCTACTTCTATTATCTGGCACGTAATATACAGTTTGATTTATACCTGTCCCACCAAATTGATTGAAGTTGTCAGAATCAAATATAAAATAGTAACGATTTTCAATAATTACTTTGTCAATTATTACTCCGCATTTTTCATCTTTTTTACATGATACCAGTTTAAAGGCTAATATTGAAAAGATAATTTTATAGTTCTTAAGATTAATCATGTTTAATTTTTAATTTATAGAACAAATAATTCATTTCAGAGGCAATTTTTTCAGAAGTTTTTTTGTACTTATTTTTTTCAGTTTTTGACTTATCGTATTTTTTTGGATCTTCATATGGAAGAGAAAATTTAATTTCAGAGCCCTCAACCAAAGGACAATTATTTTCTGCATCAGAGCAAGTCATAATTGCAGCGAATTCATTTTTTGGATTTTCAAAATCGTAATAAAACTTTGAGAAATAATTACCAAGACTTAGATTTTTTAACTTTATGGAATAAATGGGGTTGTTACACTCTTTAAAACTAATATTGAAACCATAATCTCTTATGTTATTCACTACACTTTTGTATACTTCTGTTTCAACAGTACCTCCAGAATAAATACCACATTTAATATTGTAATAATTAGAAAAAAAAGTTGCCCAAAACTGACAAAATTGACTTCTTCTTGAATTGTGAGTGCATATAAAATTTAGTTTAGAAATTTTATTTTCAGATCTTTTTTTATTTATGTAATTGATAATTTCGTTTAATACAATAGCTCTTTTATTTGAAACTTCCATTTCAAAAATCATGTCAATTATTTTTATATTGTTTAGCATTTTGGAATACTCTTTCAAATTAAAACAATTATTCTCAAAATTTAGATTAATTTAAAATATTGTAGATTAAGAGAAGTTTAATTGTCCATAAATTATTTTAAAAATGAAACAAATAGCCGTTATAGGTGCAGGAACAATGGGTATAGGGATTGCTCATATTATGGCTCAGTTTGGGTTAAAAGTAAGTTTGATTGATTTGAATGAAAAAATATTAACAGAATCAAAAAAAATAATTTCCATTAATATTGACAGGCAAATAAGAAAAGGAACAATTAATGAGAAACAAAAAAAAAATATATTATCAAACATAATATTCACAAAAGAATTTAATGAATCTGTCAAAAATGTAGAACTAGTTGTTGAAGCCGTTCCTGAAAATTTTAAACTGAAAAAGAAGTTAATTAAAGATTTAGATTTAATATGTAAAAGTGACGTTATAATTTCATCTAATACATCCTCATTATCTATATCAAATCTAGCACACAAAACTCGTTATTCAGACAGGATTATAGGTATGCATTTTATGAATCCGGTTCCAGTAATGCCATTAGTTGAAATAGTTGTTGGTAATAGAACAAGTGAAAAAACCATTGATTCAATTAAAACTTTAACTAAAAAAATTAATAAATCTCCTTTATTGGTTAAGGATTCTCCTGGTTTTGTTTCAAATAGAATTTTACTTCCTATGATAAACGAAGCAATTGAAACCTTATCACAGGGTGTTGCAGATGTTTATAGTATTGATCAAATAATGAAACTAGGGATGGGACATCCTATGGGTCCTCTAAGATTAGCAGATTTAATAGGTTTAGATGTTTGTTTATCGGTTTTGAAAGTCTTAGAAAATGGTTTTGGTGAGAAAAAGTATTCACCAAATCAATTACTTATTAAAATGGTTGAAGAAGGTAATTTGGGATACAAGACTAAAAGGGGTTTTTATGGATATGATAAAGATGCAAAAAACCCTTATCCAATCAAATTTACCACATAAATTGATTAAAAAATTTTATTATGCAAGAATAATACTTAAATTTAAAGCATAATAAAAACATTGTAAAGAAGAATGAAGGTTTTGGTATGTATTAGTAGTGTTCCCGATACAACATCAAAAATTAATTTTATTAAAAATGAAACTCAATTTGATAAATCTGGTGTACAGTACATCATAAATCCTAATGATGAATTTGGTTTAACTAGAGCAATCTGGTTAAAAGAAAAGGAAAGCTGTGAAGTACATGCTATATGTGTTGGTGGGATTGATACGGATCCTATACTTAGAAAAGCTCTTGCTATTGGGGCAGATCAAGCTTTTAGGGTTGACATAAATCCAATGGATGCCAATCAGGTTGCAAGAGAAATTTCTGATTTCATAAAGGACAAAGAATATAATCTAATAATTGCAGGAAGAGAGTCAATCGATTATAATGGCGGAATGGTTCCAGGAATGATCGCAACTTTGATAAACGCGAATTATGTCAGCAATTGCGTGAGTTTAGATGTGGATCAATCCAATTTCAAAGCAACTAGAGAAACAGATGGGGGAAAAGAAGAAATATCTGGGATTCTACCTCTAGTTATTGGTGGGCAAAAAGGGCTTGTTGAAGAAAGTGATTTGATAATTCCAAATATGAGAGGCATTATGATGTCAAGAAAAAAACCCTTGACGATTATTGAAGCTAAATTTCAAAAACTTCAAACAAAAACAGTGAAATATGAAAAACTTCCACCAAAAGGTGAAGTAAAACTTGTAAACCCCGAAAATATAAATGATCTGATAGATTTATTACATAATGAGGCAAAAGTAATTTAGTATGGCGATTGTAGTTTATTTAGAAACAGAAAATGGGAATTTCAAAAAAAGTGCCTTAGAGGTATCTTCATACGGTAGAAAATTAGCTGATGAAACAAAATCTAATTTGTATGGTATTGCTTTTAATTCAGATGAACCTCTTAAAATACAAAAATATGGGGTTGAAAAACTAATCAATATTAAAACTGATCATGTATTTGATGCAAAAAACTATGCTGATTTATTGTGTAAAACTTTTAAAGATCTTGAAGGAACACTTTTTATAACAGGATCTAGTGCGGACTCACGTTTTATTTTTCCTATAGTGTCTATTTCTTTGGATGCAAGTTACGCGACTAATGTTATTGAATTTCCTTCGAGTATTTCCCCACTGATTTTAAAAAGAAGTGCATTTACAAACAAGGGATTCGTATTTACAGAACTTAAAACAAATTATAAAATTATAGGAATTTTAAATAATTCATTTGGGATATTTGAAAGTGAAAGTAAACTTGAAGTAAAAGATTATATTCCTGAAAGTCTAGAGTCAAATGTGCAAGTTGAATCTATTAAAGAAGATGAAGAAAAAATTTCTATAGCTGACGCTGAAATTGTGGTTTCAGGTGGCAGAGGTTTAAAAGGTCCAGAAAACTGGAATTTAGTTGAAGATTTAGCAAAAATATTAGGAGCTGCTACAGCTTGCTCAAAACCAGTTTCAGACATGGGTTGGAGACCTCATAGCGAGCACGTAGGTCAAACAGGTAAGCCGGTGGCATCTAACTTGTATATTGCAATCGGGGTATCAGGTGCAATTCAGCATCTTGCGGGGATTAATGCTTCAAAATGCAAGGTTGTTATTAATAATGATCCGGAAGCACCTTTTTTTAAAGCGGCTGACTATGGAGTTATTGGTGATGCTTTTGAGGTAGTTCCAAAATTAATTGACGGATTAAAAAAATTTAAATCTAGATAAAAATTATTTAGAATTCATTAATCCAAAAACTAAATAATATTTACTAAAAGTTTAAATATCATATATTTGCAATTAACCAATTGCAATCAATGAAAAAAATATTTTTATCATTTTCATTTATCATCTTTTTTATAACAATCCTTGTTGGTCAAAAAACGGTCACGGGTGTGGTTGTAGATGAAATTGGCATTCCATTACCAGGTGCTTCAGTTGTTGAAGTTGGTACTACTAATGGTGTGAGTACAGATTTTGATGGAAATTATACAATTGATATAGGTGAAAACTCTAGCTTAGAATTTAGTTTTGTTGGCTATGGATCTACTATAATTTTGGTAGGGGAACAAGATAAAATAGATGTGACGCTTAATCCTTCCAATGAGTTAGCAGAAGTCGTAGTCGTTGGCTATGGGTCTCAAAAAAAGGTAACTTTAACCGACAATGTTGCTAGAGTAACGTCTGAGGATTTAAGCGATGTCCCGACTCCAAACTTATTTAATGCAATCACAGGAAGAGTAGCGGGTGTACAAATTAATCAGACTAATGGTAAAGTCGAGGCTGGATTAAATTTTCGAATTAGAGGACAATCCAGTATAAGTGCAGGTTCAGACCCTTTGTACGTTTTGGACGGTGTGCCCTTAATTAATGATAATGAGTCAAGTAATGGAGCTCCTACTAATCCGCTAATTACCTTAAACCCTTCTGAAATTGAGTCTATAGATATACTTAAAGATGCCTCTGCTGCGTCAATTTATGGGTCAAGAGGGGCAAACGGTGTAGTTATTATAACAACAAAAAAAGGAAGATCCGGAGAAGCTAGCTTCAATGTTAACTTCTCAAATGGGTTTAGTTCTCCGGCTAAAACAAGAGATTGGATGAATGCAGATGAATATATAGAAATATTTACAGAGGCTGCTGAAAATGGACTTGCCTATGGAGGATGGCCAGGAAATGGTGCAGCTTACGTAGAAGCAAGGTTTGACAGGTACTCTGACTATACATGGCAAGAAGGAGCTTATGACACGGATTGGGAAAAAATGGCTTTAGTAGATGGCTACACAAGAGATGCGGATATTTCTATGTCTGGGGGAAGTGATAAAACAAATTATTATTTTTCTGTATCCTACAATGATACAAAGGGAATAGTAAGAGGAAATGAATTGACAAAAATTAATGCTAGAACTAATATAAGCCACAATTTTTCAGATAAATTTTCATTATCGATGAATTTAGGTTTTAATAGGTCAAAAATAGATCGAATAGCAAATGATAACGCCTTTGTAACTCCACTTCAGGCAATTGCTCAGGCTCCAATTTCACCAGCTTTTCTTGATGGGGAACCTTTTTCAAATACAGTTTATCCAAATTTTTTACTCGAGGATAAATATGGATTTTTCAATACTATAATTAGAAGGGCGACAGGAAAAATTTCAGGAGATTACAAAATTATCCCAAACTTAAAATTTACTTCAAGTTTTGCATTTGATTCCTATGCTCAAACTGAAGATCAGTTTAGAGGAAGTAAAACACCTTTTCAGTCTACTAACGGTGAAGGAACAGCTACCAATGTTCAGACGGAAAATTACATTTTTTCAAATTATCTCACCTATGATAAAAATTTTAATGAAGACCATGTTTTAAATGCTGTTTTAGGTACTGAATACAACGAGAGTAATAGACGTTTTACAAGTGTTCAAGGAGAACAATTTCCAACGGATGATTTTCAAACGTTATCGAGTGCAGCAGAAATCACCTCAGGAAGTGGAAACGCTACTGCTTACAGTTTTGTTTCATATTTTTCAAGATTGACATATTCTTTTAAGAATAAATATTTGCTTAAGTTAGGACTACGTTATGATGGATCATCTCGATTTGGAAAAAATGCTCAGTATGGGACATTCCCTTCATTCTCTGCTGGTTGGATTCTTTCTGAGGAAAGTTTTCTTAAAGATAACGATGTAATTAATTTTTTAAAATTTAGAGCTAGCTGGGGGCAAGTTGGGAATGCTGAAATTGGAAACTTTGCTTCGAGAGGTTTATTTGGTGGAGTTTCATATAATCAAAGACCAGGGATTGCTCCAATTCAGGCTGAAAATGCGCAACTTTCATGGGAAAGTTCAGCGCAAACAGATATTTCTTTACAGTTTGGAATTCTGGAAAATAAAATTTCAGGAGAAATAACATATTATAATAAGGATACTGATAACCTTCTTTTTGATCAGCCTCTTCCGCTTTCTTCTGGAGCTTCAAGTATAACAAAAAATATTGGTAGACTTAAGAACTCAGGTTTTGAATTCTTATTGGATACTAAAAATATTACAAAGGAAGATTTCAATTGGAAAACAAGTTTTAATATTGGGATTAATACTAGTGAGGTAGTTACCTTACCTGGAGGTAATGATGTTATAAATTCTAGAAATATTCTTAGGGAAGGAGAAGCACTTTATTCTTTTTATTTACCTGAGTACGCAGGTGTTGACTCTCAAAATGGAGATGCCCTTTATTATTTAAACACCGAAGAAAATGGAACATTAAATAAATCTACTACTAACGAATACACTGATGCTGAAAGGATAGTTGCTGGAAATTCACTACCTGAATTTATTTTTGGTTTTACAAATACATTAAACTATAAAAATTTTGATTTCACCATGATTTTCCAAGGAGAATTTGGAGCTAGTATATATAATTCTGCTGGAAGATTTCAATCTGCAAATGGTGACTGGTTTGATAATCAGACCAAAGACCAGCTCAATAGATGGCAAAACCCTGGAGATGAAACTGATGTTCCTCAAGCAAGACTAGGATGGTCAAATGGAACGGGTCATTCAACAAGATATCTTGAAGATGCTGATTTTATTCGACTACGAAATCTAACTATTGGATATAATTTCCCAGGTAAAATAAATGAAAGGTTAAAATTAAAAAATGGAAGAGTTTACTTGTCAGGATTTAATCTTTTAACCTTCACAAATTATTCTGGATACGATCCAGAATCTAGAACAGATGCTGGAGGAATTGGACAAGTATTTTATTCAGCTCCTTCAGCTAGAACTATATCAATTGGTTTAAACTTAGGTTTTTAATTTAATTATGAGAAAAATAACAGAAACTTTAATAATATTTATTTGTGTGATCTTATTTTCTTGCGATCAAAAGTTAGACATTGAACCAGCACAAAGTATATCTGTAGACAAAGCACTATCGGAGGAAAACACAATAAAAAATATATTAATTGGGACTTATGAAGAAGCTGGGCAAAGTGCATCTTTTGGTGGGCGTAATCATGTTATTTCAGATTTGCTTGGAGCATCTGAGCAAATATCATGGGAGGGAACATTTTTAGAACCAAGACAAATTTTTACAAAAAATATTTTAGTTGATAATTCATTTGTTGAGGGATTATGGCAAAATTCGTATGAAGTTATCAATCAGGCAAACTTAGTTATTGATAATATTTCAGTTATCAATCAAACAACTGAAAGTAATAGAGTTGAGGGTGAAGCTAAGTTTCTTAGGGCTCTTGCATATTTTGATCTTGTGAGACATTTTGGAGGTGTGCCTCTGAGAATAGAAGGAATTGTAGATTATAGCTCTGACCTCAACATACAAAGAAGCTCTGAAGAAGAAATCTACAATCAAATTATTTCAGATTTAAATGACTCATACAACTTACTACCTCCGTCAAATGATTTTTTTGCAGATAAATATGCTGCAAAAGCTTTACTTGCAAGAGTATATCTTCAACGTTCAGAGTATAGCAACGCTTTAGATGCAGCTCACGATGTAATTGTAAATAGTGGCCACGAGTTAGCTGATACTTTCGCTGGTGCATTTAACAATGACGTTGACGGAGTTGAAGATATCTTTACATTTCAAGTTACTAGTCAAGGAGGAACCAACCAATGTATTATTTTTTATGCCTCTCAGTCAAATGGAGGAAGGCAGGGAGATATTACTTTGCAACCAGCTTATTTTGAATTATTTGGAGACGATTTAAATGATGCGAGGTATTCTTTCAACTATGTCAGTCCAGATAATGGAGGAACTCTTACTTCAAAATTCACAAATCAGTATGGTAATGTACCAGTTCTTAGAATGGCGGAGATGCACCTAATTAGGGCTGAGTCAAATTTTAGACTTTCCAGTTCTGAAGGTATGACACCACTATCTGAGATAAATACTTTAAGAGCAAGATCTAATGCCAAACCGTTATCAGAGCTTAGTATTGACATAATTTTTAATGAAAGGCAGCTTGAGCTTGCTTTTGAGGGTCACCTTATACATGATCACAAAAGACTTGGTAAAAATGTTGGAAGTCTTCAATCTAATGATCCAAAATTATTACTGCCCATCCCACAAAGTGAAATGGACAGCAATTCAGAAATGGCACAAAATCCAGGGTATTAAAAAACCCTCAGAATAGAGGGTTTTTTTTATGGTTTAAATATTACCTTCACAATTTGGTGCTTAGTTCTTCCATGAATGTAAGTCTTTCAGTCGTTCTGCTATACATCTCAAGAGCATCGTTATAAACTCTAGCGTCTTTTCGATATGCATTCCATCCAAACATTTCATTGTATAAGTCTTCAAGATTTTTATCTGTGCCTTGAAATTCTCCCATTTCTCCAAACTTATCAAAACCTCTACATATTATAAATTCATTGGTATTACCACCTGAAAGAACTCTAAAGACCCCTCTAATTCCTGTATGATTATATTTTTCTCTTACCATTTTTGTTCTTTGTAAGAAATTAAAAACATCTTGGTCTTGGCCCGGTTTAATAAACCTCCTTAAAACATACATGTGCTTGAAGGTAGTGTCAGGATTCCAGTTATGAGATACTGCAACCAATCTTCTCCAAACTTTCCATCCTTCTTGACTCTCAATATACTGAGAAACATTGTCTCTCCAGTATTTTTGTTGTTTACCATTTGGATTTTGATTGTTCATAAAATCCCAGTCTTTATATCCAACAACTCTTTGATATTGACCTTGTTTTTCACCATCTCTATACTGGAAAGTAAAAATAGCGTCTTCAGCATTTTTATTAAACATTCTCGTTTTTTTTGCTGCTGCTTGCTCAAATTTTTCGGACATTCCTTTTTTTACTTTTAAATCATAAGACATCCATATTTCCTGTGCTTGTATGTTTATAATACATAATACAAACAAAGAAAAAGACAAAATAGTTTTTTTCATTTTAAATTGATTTATAGTTAATATTAATCAAATTAAAAAATAAATTGAATATTTAACCCCTATTCAAATTTTTATTTAACTTCAATAATAAATAATGACCTCCTAGATTTGAAGAGTAAACCAACGTTTAAAGATATAGTTGAAGCAAAAAACAGAATTAGTAAGTTCATTGTTGATACACCGATTATTTCGTCTTCAATTTTAAATGATTGGTTAGGACACAAAATATTTTTCAAGGCCGATAGCTTTCAAAAAATTGGAGCATTTAAATCGAGAGGAGCTAGTAATGCTATTTCCTGGCTTGTAGAGGAGGATAAAAAACCAAGAAAAATAGTCGCAAATAGTTCTGGTAATCATGCCCAAGCGGTCGCCTGGGCTTCACGTCAATTTGGAATACCATCAACTATCTTTATGCCAGACTATGCATCCAAAATTAAAATCCAAGCAACTAGATCATACGGTGCTGATGTTGTTCTTTCACCCACTAGAGACGAATCTGATAATAAAGTACTAAATGCGTCTAGAAATGAAGATGTTTATTGGTTACCACCGTTTAACAACAAGCAAGTTATTGCTGGGCAAGGTACTGCGACTCTTGAAGCATTTAGAAAACTAAAGTCAGTCGATGCCGTTTTTGCACCATGTGGCGGAGGTGGACTCTTATCGGGAGCTCTTATTACTACCAGACAATTGTGTCCTTCTGCAAAAGTAATTGGTGCAGAACCTTTAAATGCTAACGATGCTGTTCAATCCGTTAGATTGAATTCTATTCAAAGATTAAAAGGAATTCCCAATACAATAGCTGACGGAGCAATGACTATGGCGGTAGGTGATATAACTTTTGAATTTTTAAAAAAATTAGATGAATTCTATGAGGTTGATGAAGACAAAATTATTTATTGGACACAGTGGTTAAGTCATATGCTAAAAATTCAAATCGAACCTACTTGCGCAATGACAATGGACGCTGCTTTTAGATGGTTAAAAAAACAATCACAAAAAAAAGAAATTCTTATTATTCTATCTGGTGGTAATGTAGATGATATAACAAGAAGGAAGATTTGGAAAAAAAACCACCTTAATATTATGCCAAATGATCTTTAAGTACTTATTTATGGTGAAATAGAATTAATTATTTTTTTGTTTTTTTCAAGCCTTTCATTTAATTCATTTAATCTTAAGTGAGCATCGTTACCAATTTCTTGATCTGATCTAGATAACATGCTATATAAGTAGTTGTATTGTGCTACTAGCATTGGCTGCATGTAAGTCCCTTCTTTGGTTGTCATATCCTCTTGAACTTTTAAGACTAGATTTTTATCCCTTTTGTTCAATTTTTTTTCCGAAAGTATTTTTTCAATTTTATTTTCTAGATTTTTGGCTTCCGTAATCTTCTTAGTAACTTTAAGTTGAAATAATTCTAAATTTCTAAGATCCTGATTTGAAACAGATAATTTTGGGTCCTTCCTTATAATAAACTCTGTCATTAACTTTTTCTCGCCTAAAGACAGCACAGCTTTATATTTTCCAGGACAAACAAGAGGTCCATTTTTGAAAGATTTATTTTCATCTTTATCCCATGACCCTCGGTGTCTCATATCCCACCTAAATCTGTTTAAACCAGATTGAATTTTTAAGCTCTTTGTAGTTATAGATTCGTATTGACTCAATGCCATATTATAAGATGTGTCTGTTTTGTCTTCAACCGATGAATTTGAAAATGAATTTATTAGATTATCGTCTTTATCATAAAAGGAAATATTTATTTTTTCGTATTTATCATTATTTAAATAATAATCTAAAACCACACCAGATTGAGGGTAAAAATTATTTGAATTCCTAGACGCTCTATATCTGTATCTGAAAGTTTCAGAAGGTTTAACTAGATAGGGCCTATCAACTTCATAATCATGATGTAAAAAATTAATTCTATCTAAGATCCAAAATGACCTACCCATAGTTGAAAGGATAATATCATTTCTATGAACTTTAAGATCAGTTATAGGAGTAATTGGTAGATTTTGTTGAAATGATTCCCAATTTTCTCCGCCGTTTCTTGAAATAAATATTCCAAATTCTGTCCCAGCAAATAATAATCCTTTTGTATTTGGATCTTCTCTAACCACTCTTACTGGAAAGTCCGAGGGAATACCGTTTGTTATTAATTTCCAAGTCTCTCCATAGTTCGTTGTTTTATATATATATGGAGACCAGTCACCAAGTTGATATCTCAAAACAGTCACAAATGCATTGCTCTGTTCGTGTTTTGATGGTTCAACGGAATCTACTCTACCACCTTTTTTTAAACTCTTTGGGGTAACATTTTTCCAACTTTTACCACTATCTCTTGTAATATGAATAAGTCCATCATTGGATCCAACCCAAATCTGCCCTTTTTCAATAGCAGATTCTCTGATGGAATAAATGGTGCTATAGAATTCTTCTCCGGTCACATCTCTTGTAATCGGCGAACCTGAAATTACTTGTTTACTTGGATCAAATTCAGTTAGATCAGGGGAAATTTTTTCCCAAGTAATTCCTTGGTCTGTAGTTTTGTGAACAAACTGGGACCCATGATAAATAACCTTTTCATCGTGAGGTGAAATATGAATTGGCGAGACTCTTTGGAATCTAAATTTAAGGTCTTTTGGGTTGTGTCCATACATATTAGCTGCTCCAACATAAAACTGCTTTTCTTGACCGGTTTCTTTATTATATACACCAAATCTTCCTTTACAATTTGAATAAACTATATTTGGATTTATTGGATTTGGAACAGCAGGTCCTGTTTCACAGCCGCCTGTTTGCATTATCCAAGCATTAGGTCCTGCTTGCATTGGATATGGAGGAAGACTAGGAACTGAAATAGTAGTTGAATTATCTTGTTGACCGCCATAGAGCCAGTAGGGATATTGATTATCAACTTCAACTTGATAAATTTCTGCTGTTGGTTGATTAAATTGAGTGGTCCAACTTTTACCACCATTAAATGTGATATTTGCACCTCCATCATTAGACTGGATCCATATGTTGGTGTTGTTAGGGTTAATCCATATATCATGATTGTCACCATGCGGGGTTCTCATTATTTTCCAAGTTTTACCTGCATCACTAGATATCATAAATCTATTCGCATTGGAAAAAATGATATCTGCATTTTTTGGATCTGCCTCCAGATTACAGTAATAAAAAGGTCTATTAACTAATTCTTTTCTGTAGCTCATTGGAGTAAAGTTTTTACCTCTATCATATGATGTATAAACTCCACCCTGACCATTATCAGCCTCAATCAAAGCATAGACTCTGTCAGGATCTGCAGCAGTTGTAGCAAGGTCTATTTTGCCAATTAACCCTTTAGGAAGACCTTTTTTTAATTTCCTCCAAGTTTTACCAGCATCAGTAGATTTGTATATGCCCCCTTCTTCTGATCCACTAATAATTGTCCAAGGTTTTCTCTCTCCTCTCCAAGAGGCAGCATATATTACATTTGGATTGTCGGGGGATAGTTCAATATCAACGACACCTATTTTATTAGAAATAAAAAGAATATTTTCCCATGTTTTTCCTCCATCTAAAGATTTATATAACCCTCTTTCTTCATTTGGTTGAAAGGGTTGCCCGATAGCAGCTACATAGACTATATCTGGATTGTCTGGGTGAGTTTCAACAGCTCCAATTTGTCCTACATTTTTAAGACCAATATGGGACCATGATTTACCTGCGTCTGTTGATTTATAAATTCCTTTACCTACAATTACATTGGATCGGATACCATCGGACCCAGTACCAACATAAATTATAGATGGTTTTTTTTGATAAACTCTGATTGCTCCTATTGAAGGTGATTTAAAGAAACCATCGCTTATATTATTCCAATTCAAACCAGCATCTGTTGATTTCCACAAACCTCCACCAGTTGTTCCCATGTAAAATGTAAATTGATTATTATTTACGCCACAAACTGAAGTTACCCTACCACCTCTAGTGGGACCAACATTTCTGTATTTTAGTTCCTTGAAATTAGGAATAGATTTCTCTTCAGTTAAAGGTTCTTGACCTCGAAGATTGAGATATGAAAAAAAGAATATCACAAGACTTATCTTTAAAATATTGTTTGTCATGGTTTAATGGGTTTAAATTATTTATCTAATTAACTTAAAGTTAAGGTTTTATATAAAAGTTAGAGGTTAATTAAATAATTAATTCTTATTCAACTATAAATTTCTGAAGATGCACAGGGAAAATTACTTTTGTCTTTGGTGAGACCTCAGTTACTTTTTTTCGAAATGGGATTAATTTATTTTTTATACTAACTTCTTGTGAAAAACTGTAAGGCATTCTAAAATTGTCCCAGTGAGTCGGAATTACTATTCTAGGGAAACCAGTTACAGTTAACAATCTTTCATCATATTTATACATGTTAAATCTAGAAAGATTAACCCCAGCTAGTAATATATCTGGGTCAAGACCTTCAATTTCTCTTTCGATAAAGTTCATAGACCCCATGGTCAAAATTTTTTGATTATTTATTCTTAACATAAACATTAAAGATCCTCCTTCAATAAATTGATTTATCCTCAAGGGTGCCACAACTTCTCCACTTTTGTAAGTTTCTGAACTAAAGTAGTGTTTATCAGCTAATGCAGAATGTATTCCAGGGATTACACGAACAGAGAACCCATCAAATTGATAATCTTCTCCTCCTTTCACAGTGTAAAGTTTATCTTTTTTTACTCCGTAGGCTTCCAATATAGAAATAGTTGTTTCTGTTCCAATAATTTTGGCACCTGTTAATTTTGCAATAAAAGGGACATCAGCAAGATGATCAAAATGAGAGTGATGAATAAAAATAAAATCTGCTTTTTGAATAATTTTTTTAATTAAAATAGTGTCTGATTCGTAGACATCGGTTCTTTTAAAACTT
>CENF01086565.1_pt1 | contig 14482 bp, 7 predicted proteins | sample 361291 | NCBI WGS metagenome assembly CENF01 (sample SAMEA2619399, study PRJEB7988) | marine metagenome | isolation source: saline water (ENVO:00002010), including | reverse complement strand
GATATAGATTACGTATAATTCACGGTGAAAAACAAAAAGAATATTGTAAATGGAAAGCAAATATGTTTAATATTAAAGAATTGAAATATATTGAAAATAATGGATATTCTCAAAAACCAGCTTATAAGTTTCAAACAAAAATATTTGATTTGCGCGATAATATACCAAAAAATACAAAAATAGTTCCTGATTGGATAATTGATAAAATAGATGCTAAAGGTATAGCTATTTGGTTTATGGATGATGGTAGCACAATGAAAAAAAATAATAAAAGAGGCGACGTAAGTGTTTATTGCACTATTCATTCTAATAATTTTAATTATGAAACTCACGAAAAATTTGTAAAAAAATTTAAAGAATATAACATAGACTGTAAAATAAGTAAAACAAAAAAATATTATTATTTGCGATTTAATAAAGAAAATACACATAAATTAATAAATTTAATTAAACCATACATTCATGAAAGTATGATATATAAAATAAACAATAGAGATGAACAGTATCAATGGTGTAATAAATTTTTAGATTATGGTTTTTTAAAGATAAGTGATATAAATTATTTTGAAAATAAAGGCACATATAGCTGTAATAAGCCATACGTCTATGATATAGAGGTAGAAGACAACCATAATTTCATAATAGGTACTAAAACACCAAAACAATATATAGATGGTCCGGTTGTTTCAAATTGCCACCATATTAGTTCTGAAGTTTTTAGTCGTGCTCTATTTAAAGTGGTAACAAAATATATGTTAGGATTATCGGCTACAGTAAAAAGAAAAGATGGTTTAACACATGTTATTAAAATGTTTTTGGGAGAAATTGTATGTAAAATAGAAAGAAAAGGTGAAGATAAAGTAACTGTTAAAGGAATAAATTATATATGCGATGATGATGAATTTAATAAAGTTGCTTATGATTGGAGAGGAAGAGTTAAATATTCATCAATGATAAAAAAAATTTGCGAATATGAAGATAGAAGTGAATTTATTTTAACAGTTTTAAAAGATATAATAGATAGAGACACAGAAAACAAATCCCAAATAATGGTTTTAGCACATAATAAATCTGTATTAAAATATTTACACGATGCTGTCAAAGAACGTAATTATTCTTCTGTTGGATATTATGTTGGCGGTATGAAGGAAAAAGATTTAAAAATTAGTGAAGGAAAAAAAGTAATTATTGCTACATATGCGATGGCTGAAGAAGGATTAGATATCAAAACATTAACAACATTATTGATGGCTACACCAAGAGTTGATGTAACACAAGCAGTGGGTAGAATTTTGAGAATGAAACACGATAATACAGAAGTATATGATATATTGGACCAACACGCATTGTTTCAAAGACATTGGAAGAAGAGAAGAGCTTTTTATAAAAAGCAAAAATTCAAAATATTAACTACAACAAGTAATGAATATTTAAATGATAAATGGGATTGTATCTTCGATGCTGAAAAGAAAATATCAAAAAATGAAAAAAAAAGAGTAAAAAAATCTAAATCAAAAACAATATATGTGCAAACCGATGATCTAATACAGGGAAAATGCTTAATTGATTTCTAAAATTTTATATAAAACTTAATACATTGTTTTTTGATTACCTCCAGTATAATGATTATATCCATCGCCACAATTTTTATCAGATGCTAAAAATGAATTAGTTCCTAAAATTCTTGCATTATTACCCGTTAAACTGGAATCTATGGAAGAATATGAAATAGAAGAACCGCCTTTTTGCATTGTTTTTCTTGACTTTCTTCTCTTGCGAGATTTTCTCTTTGGCTTTCTCTTGCGCGATTTTCTCTTTGGCTTTCTCTTGCGCGATTTTCTCTTTGGCTTTCTCTTACGCGACTTTCTCTTTGGCTTTCTCTTACGCGACTTTCTCTTTGGCTTTCTCTTGCGCGATTTTCTCTTTGGCTTTCTACCACCACTATTTGTATAGCCATAACTGGATGCTGCTGCATTATTTAATTCATTTAATTGTGCAGAACCACCAGATTGTTTGTTACAAACATTGTAATTTTCATATGAACCATTACCAAAACCCAAACCATTTTCTGCATTTGCTTGTAAAGATTTAAAAGTGGCACCGTAACCGCCTCCATTTTGAGCGCCATTTTGTGCATCACAACCTTTATGTAATACATGTTTATTACCAGTTAGTTGAAAAGCATTATTAGTATTTCCAAGTAATTTACTATCGACAGGCATTATATATATATTACTTATTATTTTCTATTTCTAAAATATCATTAAGATTTGAAATTTTATCATTTACGATTTCTTCTGGTTCCCATACTTTGTGTTTTCTATTAAATACGCATCTAAAAACATATTCTTTTTCTAAATGAATAAATTTGTTTTCGGAAACATTTTCAAATTCTTCTTCGTCATCACTTTCTTCAAGATAATCTAAATTATCATTTTCTTTTATATTTCTAAATAATTTATTCATAAAAACACTTTTTTTATAAGATGAAATTAAACAAATAGAATGTTCAAATATTTTATGACTTTTTAAAGCAGATATGGTATATGTATCTGGTGCAATCATTGGTTTTATTAGAAAGTTTGCATAAATATTATAATTATTTATTTGTTCATTATAAAATATATTTACGTTTTTTGTTAAAAATCTATGTTGAATAGAATATAATTTGTAAGGCGATTGAGATAATAAATTCTTAATTTCTTTATGATTGTTTGTCATATTTGGTAACCCAAATACGATTTGTTCTGAATTGAATGAAATTTGTTTAATTGATTTTAATATTTCATACATTTTTTTTAATTTTTCAAAATTATTACATAAATTTGTATCTTTATTTTTACAATACAAACAATCTTCAATGTTAAAAAATTTATTATTTTTATATTTAAAAATTGTCCCATATAATATTGTTCCCTTTCCTATACATAAATCATCTTTAAAACAACATACACTTGGAGTAATAGATTTTATTTTATTACGTTTTCTATCTATTTCTAAAATAAATAAATAATTTTTATTCTTATAAGTTTTGAACCAAGCAAAATATTTATTACCATAAGGAATAGTTATATAATATTCAATATTGCGGACTTTATTATGAAGTGTTTTTTCATAACAAAGTTCTACGTTAGGAAATTTACTTAGTATAAATTTTTTTTCATTATAATTCATTTTAATAAAATATACATCCATTCATTTATATTCATTTCATAAAGGATTATGAAAAATATAATAAAATATAATAAAATAGTATTAAATTAATAACTAGTAAACGTATTATTTGTATTTTCGCTAAATACATCTCCAACATTTTCTAATTTTGTTGCTGTACTTGTTTTTGAGAGATTTTTTAAATAGTCTTTTAATTCACTTTTCATATTTTCTTTATCTAAAGATTTTTCTTCCGTTTCGTAAATAGCTTTATATTGTTCAGTTGGTTTCCGAATTAAATCTTTTATTTTTGGAACAGTTAAGTTATTTTTGAAATAATTAAAAATATTATGTAAAGTAAAAATTAATAAAAATGATATTATAATTTGTTTTATAATCCAAAAAAACATATTATAATATATTTATATTAACAAATTTTGTATATAACTTATTTCTTCTTTTAAAATATGATCATTTATATTTAATTTTATATTTGAAATAATATAATAATCATGTAACTTATTTTTATAATATTCAATATATAATTTACTTTCTTCATTGATAGAAAAAATATGTTTTTCTATCATTATTTCTTCATAATCATACGGTATTTGATATTTTTCTTCTTTAAAATATTTTTCATATATTTCATAACATAAATCATTTTCATCTAAAAGTTTATAAATTATATCAAAATTATATAATTTATTATTAATAAATTTATATATTCCATTGTTTGTTAATATATTCTTTTCATATGTAACTTTTTTTTTGTATTTATTATCTACTTTTTTCAAATTTTTTTTATTTAAGTTTAAATTTTTTAAATAAATTTTTTTCATAATAATATTATTATTATAAACTATTTAAACCAATTGTTAAAATTATTATAGAAAATGGTAAAATTAATAATAATAAAAAAAACAGGTTCAATTAAATCAAGTAATATTAAATTATCAACACTTGATGATTTATATAAAAAATGTGGGTTTTCATCTAATTCAAATTTCAGTAAGAGACATACTTGGGAAATGGAAAACGAATATTATTCGTTATATTCAAAGGATAATGGTAAAGCAGGTAGTGAAAATAAATTCGAATTACCTCCACCTGTAGATAAAGAATTATATTTTGGAAAAATGGTTTTTTTAAAACATACTAATGAAGAAATTTCATTAGAAACAATTAAAGATTTTGATTTAAAAACATTTGAGAAATTATATAATTTTACATTTGGTGGATTTGATGATATTGAATCATCTGAAGAAGAGTCTGTTGAAGAGGAAGTAGACCCGAAAAATTTAACAAAAGAAGGTTATGATAAATCAGATGGTTTTATTGTTGATGATGATGATTTTGAAGATATTTTATCAAGCGAATCAAATGATTTATCGTGTGATGATGAAGAAACCGATGATGAAGAAAAAAATGATACAGAAGATGATAACGAAATTGACGAAGAAGATGAGACAGATGATGACACAGATAATGACACAGATGATGATTATTTATCAGAAGAAAGTTTTATTAGTGAAGAGGATGACGATGATTATGATGAAGGAAGCGATGATGAAGAAGATGATGAAGGAAGCGATGATGAAGAAGATGATGAAGGAAGCGATGATGAAGAAGATGATGAAGAAGATGATGAAGGAAGCGATGATGAAGAAGATATGAAAGTAGAAGATATTGAATTAGAAGATTAAATAATAAATTGATAACAATTTTAAAATATATTTAAATAATTATAAATATATTTACAAATGAGTATAGAAAATGATAAAATATTTAGAGAAAATGTTATAAATAAATTCAATGAAATGTTTAAAAAAAAAACAGCAACTAATATTGAAAAAGGAATTTATAATTTTACTATAAAACAAGCAAAAAAATTAATAATTGTAAGAAAATGGGAAAATAAATATTTTGTTAATATTTATGTTAATAGATGGAGATCTTTATATTTAAATTTTAAAAACAATAAATCACTTGTAGAAAAAATAAAAACTAAACAAATTAGTGTTAAAGAACTTTCAGAAATGAGACATCAAGAATTATGTCCAGAAAAATGGAAAAAATTAATAGACGCAAAAATTAAAAGAGATAAAAATTTAACTTCAGTAAATCTTTCAGCAGCAACAGACGAATTCAAATGTTATAGATGTAAGAAAAGTAAATGCACATATTATCAATTACAAACTCGGTCTGCAGATGAACCAATGACTACCTTCATAACTTGTTTAGTATGTGGTAACAGATGGAAATGCTAAAAAAATATTAGCATAATATAAATTTAATACAAATTTAAACAAATTTAATATAAAATTCCATATAATTTTATAATATTTTTTAATAAAATAATATTTTTTTTATAAAAAAAATATTATTTTATTAAAAAATATTATAAAATTATATACAATGTCCGTTTTAGATATTTCATATAGTATTATTTTAGATGATACAAAAAAAACATCATATAAAAGATTACGAGTATCTTATAAAAATAATAATATAGTCCAAGATATAAGTTCTATTTTTGTAATTAAACCATCAAAAAGATTCAATAATTATTTAAAAAATACAGATATATCATTTAATGAATATGATAATATTGAATACGATTTAAGTTTTTCAAATGTTTCATTTATTGAATTTTCTGATATATCAAAAAATTTAGTTCCAGGAAGATGGTCATTTGGTTATAAAAAATCGTATACACCATCTACTACAGATTTATCTGGTATTAAAACGGTTTTTATACCTTATAGAGATTTTTTATATGATAATGAAAAACCAATAATGATTAGAGATGAAACAAACCGGAATAAATTATTTTTAACAATAAATAATGAAGAATTATTAAATTTTCGCAACAATAATAAATATAATTTTTATTCTTTGGGTAAAAACAATACCATAGATACAAGTGGAAATACTTATTTATCAACTTATTTAGAATTTATTAATTGGTTTCCTGAAGATGAGATTTCAATAAATACTACAAAAAGCAATGCTTGGTCACTTCCAACAAATTTTTTAGGTTCTAATGATGATAACAGAATAGATTCTTGTCCTACATATCACACAAATGAAAACAATGAAATAACTTTATATGAAAATTTGTCTACATTCAATGAGCCAGGTTTTAGATATGACAATGCAAGTATTGTTGGAAAAACATTTTTTGTTAATAAAGTTGCCAGATTTAAAATAAATACAAATGAGTATAATAACATATATTCTCAATATTACAAAATACAACAAGCTGATACAAGTTATAATTTTACAACAACGACAACTAACTTTATAAAAATAGATGGAACATCTAATATAGATAATTGGGAAGCAGATATCTTTATATCTAAAGATACTATTTTAAAAACAAAAACAGGCGTTGATCCATCAGGTGTTTTTAGTTATTCAACTAATGATATATCAACCAATGGTTTATTACTTGGAATACGTGGTAATGGCAAAGGTTCAAATAGTTATATATTTCGAGATATAGATGGTAAAGCATATCAAGCCGATTTATCAAAATATGGTGTAGCAAGGAATGACGCAAATAGTTTTAAAGGAGGATTTTCAATTAGATATAAAATAAGAAAAAATACAAATAATAAACATGATGTTTATATTTTTATTAATGATAATTTTGTAACTAAAGTTGATAATAGTGGTTGTAAACTCGAAGATATAAAATATTGGGGTTTGCCAAGTGATTCGTCAACTACAGGAATGATAAAAAGTATTACACGAGTATTTGAATCTATACCAACACAGAGTTATTTTAATGATGTATATCAGGATATTTCAAATGTCAATTGGGATGTTTCAACCAATTATGTTGACGTTTCAAATAATTTATTGGAGAGAATTTTAGATAGCGCAACCACAAACAGTGTTTTTTCACAAACAAAGGGTTTAATAGTTTATCCTGTTATTTTTAAAAATAATAAAAATAATTCATCAGACGCAAGTTGCAATTATACATTTGATTCAGGTAAAGACAATGTAGTAAATTTACAAATAGTAGATCTTTCTTTTAATCCAACAGAAAGACTATATATTTATTTAAGTAATGATACTACTAATTGGATTCCTTTTTCACCAGAATCCATAGGATTATCAGATCAAAGTAATTATAAAGGAACAATACATACAACAAATTATAGATATGTAAAATTTATTTTTAAAAAAATAACATCTCCTTCTTCAGAATGGGAAATACGAATATTTATAAGAGAATACAGGGGTTATAACGAAGGTATTTTACCAAATTATAATAATATTAATATAGATTGTTCAGACAATCAAATAGAAAGTATATGTTATGAATTAGATTCATCAACAATAAATAAAACAACTTTTGAAAATTCAATAAAATTTTCTAAAAATAATAATCAAATACCTTATATTTCGAGATATGATTATATTATGAGAGATATTTGCAATAATATTGTATTGAAAAGTCAAATAGATAAAGATATTTTATACACAATAGACAATAGTAATTATAATTATAATTCAAAAAGAACAATGAAAGAATTAGCTCTTCTTCCAATAACTTTAAATTCAATGTTTGATGCTTATACAATTAGACAAAAATATAATTATAATAGTAAATTATTGAATGATGTTGGTGATTATAGTTTACCATATATTCCAGGAAAAGCAGAATTAACTTTTATTAATAGTAATAGTAATGCTGTAATTACAATACCTAATTCTCAAATATCTTCATTAAAAGATAATTTAATTAATTTTTGGGGTGGAAAAAATTATCCAACATATGTAGAATTCATATTATATATTTGGTATCCGTGGTCAGATAAAATTACTAATTATACAACAACGGAGGCGCAAGCAAGTATAGATTTATCTTACAATTTAACAGAAAATGGGAGTGATGAAATAATAAAAATAAATATATCTGATAAAACATTTTATACATTAAATAAAGTTGGAATACCTATATCAAATTCTTTTAATTATCTTATTACTGAATTTTCTGGAAGATATATTTTTTCTTGGAGTTATCGTGTTTTTCAACCAAATGGAATTTATAACAATAAAACACCATTTGACGTCTTATATCTAACCAATGAAACATATAATCCTCAAATAAATATATTAAATGTTAAAGATTTTGTTAAAGATGATTTTATATATGATCCACAAACACCAGAAATGAAATATTACGCTGCTGTTCAAAATATATCAACAAATAAAATAACTGTAAGTTTATCATCAACAGAAATAATAAATTTCAATAAAAATATACTAAAACATAGAAGAAGTTTAACTTCACAAAATTGTGATATTTCTGCAGTAGAATTAAATTTTTACGTCTGGACTCCGAATAATGAAAAAAATACTAATCCTTATGGTTGGGAATTACCAAGTGATTATTATGGTATAGGAGACGAAAGATTATTAACTACACCATATAGATTTTCTAATTTACCATTGGGTGTAAGTAATATAAATTATGATCCAAAATATATTTTAAACGGTATAACACAATTTGGTTATAACACAGATGCAAGTGGAACAATAGTAAAAAAGTTTGATATTATACCTACTTCAGGAGAATTTTTTATTGGTGACATTTCAGGAACTCAAAAAATGGAATTTGATATATCTCAAGGTATTATATTTTTTCATCCAAACGATACCAATAAAACAACATTTGAAACAAATAAATCAATACCCAGTCCTTATAAATATTCAAAAAATAGTATATTTGGCGTGCCATATTTATCAAGGTGGGGATTTAAAATATATGAAGATTATTCATTTCAAACATTAGGAACAGCAAATACAGGAACAGTATTAATAAAAACTATTTCAGCTACAGACATTTCTTATGGAACAATTAATTCAGAAACATATCCAGTATTGTTTACAGATAATGGTGGTATTGAAAATAATTATAGTAATAATTTTGAAGGTGTTCAAGTTTTTGATGCAGGTATAGGAAATACTATTTCTTTATTAGTTGAATATTTTGAATTTAATCATGAATTTACAACAAATGCAACAAATTTCAAAGATAGGTTGGCTATTCTTGGTTCAGATCTTTCAGGAAGCGATATGAGTTTTAATCCAATTCAAGTAAAATGGATGCAAAGAACAGGTATTTCTAATGAGTTAATTCCTGCGGCTGGAGATATATGTGGAAATATATGGGGAGGTGATGGTTCAGGAAATAATTACCATACTGATAATAATGGTTTTGTTTTTCCAAAGGATAAAATAACAGCTGTTAGAAATTATAAAGATAATACTACCGAAACAAATCCGAAAGATTTCGAAAATTTATCATTGAATAAGATTAGAACAAAAAAAAGATATGTAAAATTTAGATTTTATAGTGATGGAAGCGTTACATCTTCTGGATGGAAAATTAGAATATTAAAGAGTCCAAAAGAGTCTATAAAAAAAATAGAAAGTCGTGTTATTTTACAAAAAGGCAATATAGGTAACGAATCAACTGATTTTAATTTTAATTTCAAATTAAATCCTGATTATTATTTGGAATTATCCAAAACAATAAAAACAGATAATCCAAATTTATTAGACTTAAAAGATTTATCCGGTATTGGTATAACTTTAGGATTTCAAAAACAAAAACCGTTTTTTATCATAAAAATGAATGATGTTTTATGGCAGTTTGTTATAAAAAAACCACCAGCAGGATATATATTCGATCATTTAGATGAAAATGGTAATGTATTAGGACAATTACCTCCTGTAAGTGATAAAATTTTAACAACTGATAATATTGATTTAACAGCAACTAATATTGGTAATATTGTTGATACAACTTTAAAGTTTGATGGAACAACATTAAGTTTTGATGAAGATGATAGTTCAACATCTTTAGATAATGAAAGAAAATATATATTGTATATTCGTAAATCAACTTCAAAAGAAAAAACATTTTTAAATAATTTTGCTACAAATAAAATAATTCAATTTGAAAATGAAGATATAAGAACCAGATTATCTGATTGGTATCCAATGAATATAAATTACGAAAGTTCAAACAATAAATATAATTACAAAACATTATTTGATACAGAAGATATTGTAGCTGCCGACGTTGTAGTAGAAAAAATAGTAGATCCCTGTGGTAAATGTAGAACAATCACAAAAACAAAAAATAGCAAAAATTTTAATTTAAGATATGCCGAAAAAGTTAAAATTGGTTTTAGTAATGCTGGTAGATTAAAGGAAAGTTGCTCTTAATAATTTTTATATTTTTAGATAAATATTTTAAAAAATATTTATATAAAAATATAAAAATTATTAAATGAATATTTTATATCACAATAATATAATTAATAATGCCAACTATAAGAAATGTAACAAATATAGAATTGACCAGTGATAATAATGGGTCAAGTATAATAAAATTATATCTTTTTAAAGATAATTTACAGCAATTATTATTAGTTTCCAATAATATATGGAATCAAATATTACAAAATAAATCAACAGCAAATAATTATAATATATTTAACTTATCAATACAAAATTTAACTAAAATACAATTAAAAACAAATTATACAAATATTTCTACAATAAAAAAAATATTGGTTCAAAAATCAAACGTATATAATAATTATGAAGAAGGTTATACTTCATTTAATATTATAGGTTATTATTTGGAAAATAATTCAAAATGGATATCTTTATCAGACTTTTATAAAGGTCAAAATTATAATAATTTAAGTATTATTAGTGGTTTTAATGGAAATGTAATAACAAAGGCAAATGTAAAAAAAATATTATTTAAATTAAAATTTACATCACAGATTGAAAATAATTCTATTGATATTGATAGATTAATTTATTTTTCAAAAAAAAGATATATTTTTGGATATACAAATGATGTAAAAACAGATATTAAATGTTTTCCATTAATAAGACCATCTCCTGAAATAATTGTATCACATCGAAATAGTAGCAAAGATAATTTTCATAACATTGAATTTAATTTAAAACAAATGTTATATTTCGATAATAATACAACCTTTAAAATACTACCAGTTAGTTATAATGAAAGTATAAATGTGCAAAGTATAAATACAAGAACATTACGAACTACTAATATAGTTGAAGAAACAAGTGATATATCCGAATTTATTCATTTAAAATTTACAACAACAGGAATAAATAAAGAATACTATAATATAGATTATACATTATTATCTCCTAATTATAATTTACAGTTAAATATTATAAGTATAAAATTTAAAAATAACTATGAAGAAACGATAAATAACACATTAGATAATACAATTTTAATAAATAAACATACAAATAAAACAATAGAAACTATAAAAAATAACATGGATAATGGAGTTAAAAAAATACTGTCTTGGGGAAATGAATTACCATTATATACACATAATTCCTATTTACAACAAAAAATAGTTGGTATTCAATTAAATGACTTTAATAATTCTGAATATTCAGATCTAAATTATGAATTATTAATTATAAATAATAATACAACAATTATAGATGTATATATACAAAATAATAGTTCCAATGGTGTTAAAAGATTATTAACAAATAAAGATACATTTGGAAACATTGATTATAATAATAATTTATTAGAAATTATTCCAAAAGCAAAAGATAACGTGGATGGTAGAAAAGGATTAATTAGTTATAATATTTTACAATCCAATTATGATATTTTTAAAAATTTAATTATTCCAAATACAATAGTTGAAATAGCTGGTGTTAAAACTATTTATAATGATAATGGTGTCCAAAGAAATTTAAACAAATTAATTATTAATTTAAATATAAATAATGGATTGAGTTATTCCTCTTATTCCAAAAACATTCTTTTTACCACAATCGATAATACTAAATATAGTAAAATTGTAATAGAAGATGAAGGAACAAGTTATTCGGGGAAAAATCCTATTATAAAAGCCATTGATCAAACACTAACCTTAAAATATAAAGTTTATTACAATGATATAAGTGGTGTAAAATTTGAAAGACAAAGTATTTTTGATAATAGTATTGATGGTTTAACAGTAAATGATGTTGTTATAACAAATATGTCTGATTATAATCCAACTTTTAAAGCAAAAACAGCAGAAACATATTATTTCGATATGAGTCATATTTCTAATAAAGGTAAGACAATAAGATTTTATAAAGATAATATTGGAATAAATGAATTATCAGATAATAATGAATTATTATATGCTCAGTATTCCAGAAATTATGAACCTGGTGAAGTAGGGTCATTTGTTTCTATAGTTATTCCAAAAAAAGATGATATTACTTCAACTATTGATGGAACCCCTACCATAGGAAGTTTTTTTTATATTTTAAAAAATACAAATAGCACAAATGTAGAGACAATAAATCATAAAGGTCGTATTGATATACAGGGCAGAGCTTTATTAAATCACGGTGAAATCACTATTGATCCAATAGAAAATAATAATAATGTAATTACAAATGGTATATTCAATTATAGTAACGATCAGTTTTATAACCCTGAATCTACAAAACCTATTATAGATCTTTCTTTAAATAACTCAACAGCTTCACCTCCTTACATTTTTGATTATTTTAATACTTATCAGTATTTAAATTCAGACATATCTGGTCAAATAGATATATCATCTATAAATGTTAAATCATTTACGGGAGATAATATAATATTGATAGATAATACGTTTGATAAAATGGATTACAAATTTTATTTTAAAAATACAAATTTAATTCACGGTAATTTGAAAATAGGTTTTTCAAGTATTACAAATAGTGATTTATTTACTACAGATCGTTCAAATGAAAATATTAATGGCACAATAGAAAATACAAAAGCTATTAATGATGATGGAAGATATTTAAGAACATTACCAAATGATGTCTCAAATATTGAACAAAATGGTTATATAAATGAAAAAAACGATACAGATTATATTGTTTATATGACAAGACATTTTACTGGAAAATATGCACCACAAAAAGCTGATTATTTAATTAAATATATACCAGATACAAGTGATTACCGTTATAATCAAGATGTTAGTTATAATATGTTTATAACAGGTGGTGCTTATAATGATTTAAGTCAAAATATATATTTATGTGGACATAATAAAACAAACACATATTTAAATGTGTGTTTGGTAGTGATAAAAGAAAATGAAGTAACAAAAACCATTGAAAGATTTGAAAAAATACCAAATTCTGATGTTTCAGGTGGTTCATTAGGGGATCCAAGTGGAACGATATTAACAGAGTATAGAAACGGTTTATACACATTATCAACTTCTATAGTTCCAAGAATTTCAGTAGCATTTGCCAGGAAAAAATTTCAATTTTTAGCCAATATGACTGGTTCTGATATAAGTGGTAATGGAGATATTTTTATGTTTGAACCGATTGATGCTTCAAACAATGTTTTAAATCACGATTTAAGTGAAAATAAATATTTAGTAGGTGTTTTTGATAATAGTAATAATGAAAATAAAATAAAATTTAGTCAGGTAAAATTAAAACAAGAGGCTCCTTTTTATGAATATATATCAGGTAGTAATAAAGATTTGTCGAATACTGATTTATCTGCTGCTTATATTAATGGAGATTATGGTTTATATGAAGCAACAGCAAGTGAAATTATAGAAAAATATAATAGTGCAACTACGCCTACAAATAATAATTGGAGTTTAACTAATTTTAAATTACCTTTATTTGATAGTAATAAATATAATGATTTTACTGTGGAAATACAATATCGTAATTGTTGGGGAGAAGGAAATGGTACAATAACGTGTAATATTAATAAAAAGAAAGGAAATTCATATAATACAATAGATAATTCATATAATACAATAGACACAATAACTTATACAAATTCTACTGCTCAAAATGAATTTAATCAATTATTAAATAACAGAGTTCATATTCAAATAGATGCAAGTGGTAATTTTCAATTTATGGATATAAGTTCATCAGCTATTAAAGATGTTATTAGTTATAATGTAGGAAAAACAGATTATAAAGTTACATATCAAATAGAAAACTTATTGACTAATAATAATTTAAATGATTTAAAATCGAATAAATTGGTAAATTATAAAAATAATATTTTAACAACCACTGTTAATGGTAAAACAATATTAAATATAAAAAATTTGTTTACTCCTTTAAAATTACATGATTCGGCAAGCGACCCTTCAAAAAATGAATTTAATACTTTTATGAATACATCAAATCCAACGGGAGAAATATTAAATACAATAATAAATAAACAAACGCCTATTAAAATAGAAAATAT
>CENF01038880.1_pt1 | contig 14573 bp, 9 predicted proteins | sample 361291 | NCBI WGS metagenome assembly CENF01 (sample SAMEA2619399, study PRJEB7988) | marine metagenome | isolation source: saline water (ENVO:00002010), including | reverse complement strand
ACTCCTAATAGATAATCTGAGTATTGTTCCCATAAAGGTGCATCAAGATTATATTTTGCATTAAGTTTAGCCAAAACTTCAGGTGTTACAGCTTTCTCAGCATCAAAAGGGCCTCCAGGTGCTGAATGAACCATGAGAAATGTTAATGTAATAACTGCTAAAAGTACTGGTAGAGCCGTTCCCAATCTCCGCAGAATCAATTCAAACATTTTAATTCTCTATAGAAACAAATTGATAAGGATGAGAATCTAACAAATTAGGATTCCAGCCTTTAACACTTTCATGCAACATATATATTCGTGTATATGTGTAGACAGGAATAATTGGAAGTTCATCCATTAAAATCTCTTCGGCTTGGTACAAGAAATCAAACCTTTGTTTTTGTGAAGTTGATTTAGCTGCTTCGGCTAAAAGGTTATCGTATTCCTGATTAGACCAACCCGTTTGATTATTGCCCCTTCCGGTTACCATCATATCCAGAAAAGTTTTTGGATCATGATAATCACCTATCCAGCCAGCTCGTGAGATAGAAAAATCACCTACAGATTGTCTGGATAAATACACCTTCCAATCTGTATTAGCCAGAGTAATGTTTATTCCAAGATTGGTCCTCCACATCTGCTGCACAGCTTGAGCTAACTTCTGATGACCTTCACTTGTGTTATAAAGTAATTCAAAATTAGGAAAAGATCCGTCTTCATAACCTGCCTCTTTAAGAAGCTCTTTAGCTTTTTTGGGATCAAATTCCAATGAGGTAGGAGGATAATAGCCATTAGGGTCTGGGGGTGTGAAAGAAAACGCAGGGCTTTGACCTCCCTTTGAAACTTTTTCTACAATCTGTTTTCTATCCAATGCTAGGGATAGGGCTTGTCTGACAAGCTTATTATCGAAAGGCGCCCTCTCGGTGTTGAATCTATAGTAATAAGTACCGTAATAAGGATCTATATGAATGGTATCTGGATACTGCTCTCTATAGACTTCTACCTTTTCTGGTGGAACGGTAGAGGTAACATGTAACTGACCAGACCTGAACATTAAATCTTCTCTAGAAGTATTGTCTATAGGAAAAAAATGAATCTCATTTAATTTCACATTTTCTGCATTCCAGTAATTGTTACTTTTTTTAACAGTAAGAACTTTATTTAATTTCCATTCGTTAAGAGTAAAAGGACCGTTTCCAATAAAATTTCCTGGCCTAGTCCACTGACTGCCTATCGTGTCTATAGAGCCGAACTTCTCTATTGTAGGTTTATGAACCGGTCTCGTAGTGTAGTGCGCTAGCAAGCCAATAAAATAAGTTGCTGGGTTCTTTAATTTAACTTCAAGCGTTTTATCATTTATAGCCTTAACCCCTACGAGGTTAAAATCTTTTATGACACCTTTATTAAATTCCTCTGCGTTCACTACATCATAGAGCATGTCTGGATATTTAGAGCCCAAACTTGGAATTAACATTCTCTTCCAAGCATAGACAAAGTCTTCAGCTGTTACAGGATCACCATTAGACCAGAGTGCTGTACTTCGAATATTAAAAGTATAAGTTTTACCATCACTTGATATATCCCAACTCTCTGCTACTCCTGGGAGAGGATCCAATCCTTCTGGATGCCTTATCACTAAGCCCTCTAGAAGCGCCATTAATATATGACTTTCAGGAACGCCTGTTACAACGTGCGGGTCTAGATCTTGAGGCTCAGTACCATTACCCATATACAGAATGGAATCTAAATGAGCTCTTGAGACAGGAGTCTCAGAAGGTCCGCAACTAATAAGAATAAAAGGAAATATAAGAAATAATAATCTTAATCTCATGACAATTTATTTATAAAGGTTTAATTTAAATGTTTATTAAAGAATTCTAATATAGCCATGCTGTGGTTATATCTAATATCTTCATCAAAATAACCATGACCCTCTTTTTTTATCCAAAGCGTCTGATGATCAATGCCTAACTTATTAAGTTTTTTTGAAAATAATACTGCATCTGCATAAGGTGCTCTTATGTCATTTTCACCATGAATTATAAAAAAGGGTGTTGTTAATTTTTCTGCATTATAGGTAGGCGACATTTCTTTGTGCCTCTCCTCATCAGTTCCTAATCTGATTTTAAGTTGAGGCTTACCACCTCTTGAAGCTTGGATATCTCCTTTACTATTCATTAGAGTTATAAGGTCATAAACGCCGACATCGCTGATTGAGCATTTGAATAAATCAGGTTCCATGATAACGCTCTGTGTAGCTGCATAACCTCCGTAACTTGCTCCGTATATACAAGCTCGATTTATATCAATAAGTCCCTCTTTAGCTAAGTACCTCATACCATCAAAAATATCATTAAGAACCCCATCCCAATTACCCCTTATGTAACGCATATAATCAAGTCCATAGCCTCCAGAACCTCTATAATTAATTTGAAGAACATTAAAACCTTCTGAAGCCAACATTTGCACAGTAGGGTCAAAACCCCACCTATCCTGGACTCCATCAGGACCTCCATGAGGGTGAACTATAGTAGGAGAATTAAAGGATTCACCTTTTTTACTCTTCGTGAGGTATCCATAAATCATTGAGCCATCTTCTGCAGGAAATGAAATTGGATCCATGGAAGAAAGGTTTTGGTAATCAATGCTCCCCCATCCTTTTCCTAAAGCTCTTGCTTTATTGTTGTTAAAATCATACAAGAAAAATATTCCTGGATTTGTGTCTGAACTAACTCTTAAGGTAGCTTTTGTTTCATCATCAGAGAGAGCTGTAATACCTACACTGCTTCCAGGAAATTGAGCATATAAAGTTCTTCTTTTTTCTTTGTTTTTATTTACTCCTTTAAAGAAAACTGAAGCCGGATATCCACCTTCAAGAAATCTAGCACCATAAACAACTCCTTCATCATCTACATGAGCGTAGAGAATATTATTTATTTTATTCCTATAAAGGAGTTTTCTTTTTCCCGTTTTTAAATTTGTTTCATAGACCCCAGATACATCTTTATCAGCAGTTTCTATAGTTGTCAGAGTTGAAGAATCTTTATTAAATGATGCTAACTCTAATATTTCATCCCATTCAGTTGTCTTCCAAAAGGTCCAATCTTTATTAAATATCTTCTTTTTTTCAGACTTAGCTGTAACTTCTACGCAATCTACTGAGGATCGTGCGCACGCAGAACCCGTAAAAAATTCAGCAGGTAGATTTTTATTATAAATGTAAATCTCAATTCTAAAAGTATCAGGATTAATTCCTCTAACTGCTACCACATTACCTTTCGCATCGAATGTATATGAAGGCTGTCTCACAGGTGATGCAACGTATTTATCTAACTTACCGTCGTAGATATTTACCTTATAGACGTCATTGAACATAGAAGAGCCATAGAACTGGGCAAGTATATGTTCTTCATCATCAGGAAGCATATGAACCATCTGAGCTGGTTTCTTGGGATCATCTTTTACTGTTTTACTCGAACGTTTTGCATTAAATCCAGTTAGCATAATAGCTTTAGTACCATCAATGTTAACGGCGTACAAATCTCCTGTCTGTAAGAGCCTATTTTCTCCTGCCCTCTTCGTTAACCTAGTAAACAAAAGTCTTTCATCATTAAGCCAATCAAAACTTCCAATTTCACCTTTTTTTATAAATTTATGGTTATAAATAAGTTTGTTTGTTTCAAGTTCTATTATGGAAACCATCCTCTCATCATTCACTTGCCTTAAAACACCAATCATCTGGCCATTAGGAGAAATTTGTATATCAAACACATCTGGCCATTGTGAAAAGTCCTTTACGTTTTGATTTATCTCTACAGAAGATAAATTTGCCACAAAAAACACTAATATCCCTATCTTTAAAATCTTACTCATATTATTTAATCCTTTTTACTCTTATAGCTATTTTTTTATCAACTACTTTTAAACTGTAACCACTTACGAAACCTTCTGATATTTTAACTGTCTGACCTTCTTTCAATCTAACCCTTCTAATCTTTTCAACACTTCTCCAGGTTTGACCATTATCAAGTACCACTAGTAGATTATAATTATTTTGAAGTTTTAATCTGATTATTTTAGAAGTTATTTCTAGTACTTCCTTTTTCTCTTTTTTAGTAAGTCCAAAATTTTTGACTTGCTCTTTTACCTTTTCAGAAATGGTTTTTCTCTGAGTCTTAGAGACTTTTGCAACTTCAGGTTCTTCAGTATTTTTATTCGCAACTTGAGTGACAAGATCAAAGCACACTAATCTTTTTTCGTTTTCTTCAATCTTAATGCAATCATCAATGGTTCTATTTTCTGAATAAATTGCTGAACCAAAACCTATTAGAATAAATAAGAAATACCTTTTCATGTGTTTATTGTAATCAAAAAAAAGGGTTGCATACAGCAACCCTTTTCTTAATGGTTCTAACTTAGTAAGTTAGTTTAAACCCTACCTGGAAATACCTTCCGACTATGTCATAAGTATTCTGAGGTGTGTTGATTTGGGGATCAACAAAACCAAAGAAGTCTTTGTAGTAAGGAGGATCTCTATCAAACAAGTTGCTAACTGTAAGGTTTGCATTGAAGTGCTCTGTAAAGTTATATCCAATATTTAAAGTGGATATGTGATAGTCAGGCACTGAGTAAATGTCAAACACTTCTTGTTGCCATCCATCAGGAAGTGGGTCTCCGTAAGGACTTTCAGCAAAGTACTCTTTAACAGTATCAGAAGTGTCAATACCACTTAAGAATCTTGTGGTAAGACCTATACGCCAATCATTTTTATAGTACCTTAAAGAAAGCGTTATACGGTCTCTGTTAAAGCAAGACTCACCAAAGTCGTAACAAGCTCCAACGTAGTCATCACTGACTCCGCTAGCATCTACTGTTACGTTTTCTTTGAAGTGAGTTCCAATTACATCAACTTCAAGACTTCCGCCAATCAGTCTAAGGTCTTCAAATGTCATATTAACTGAATAGTCAACACCTCTAAATCTATCCATAGATTCACTATTGATGTACGAATACTCAACGGAGTTGACATCTCCACCGTAAGATCTGCTGACTCTATCACAAAAGTCTTCACGACCTGAAAGGTAACATTGGTTTAAAGCATTTTGACTACCAGAACCTACGACAGCATTTTCTATCTCTAGTTCAAATGAATCAACAGCCATCTTGAAATTAATGTTTTCAAGAACTTCTATAGAAGTTGGCTCCCAAACAATACCAAAAGTCTCATTACTTCCATTCTCAGGAATTAGAGTTGGATTACCGACACTAAAAGCTAAAATTTGATTATTTGAAGTTGCCCAAGTGGCTGTATCTAAGCCTTCTTTAGCACACTGAACTTTAGCCATATCTTGTTGCTCTTGTGTGTAAGTTTGTTGAACGTTTTGTTCACAAGGATCCACGTACGTTGGGAATCCTCCTCCACCACCGAAGTTTAAGTCAGCTATTGTAGGGGCCTTATAAGAAGTAGAAGAAGTAGCACGGATTGTTATGTCATCTATTGGCTTCCACTTCATGGCTATTCTATCAACTGTATCACTTGCAAAATCACTATAAGAAGTGTGCCTGTAAGCAGCATCTATGCTGAGCTCTTCGAATCCAGTTACATCTGCTAACAAAGGAATGGATACTTCACCGTAATAATCTCGGTTAGAGTAACTTCCTTCAGTAGACAGTCTAGGATTACCAGAAGAGTATCCTGCTTCGGTTAAAGCATCTACTTTTTCAGCACCGCTCAAATCTGAGATATCAAAACCTACAGCGGCCATTATTGAGCCTGCTGGCAATTCAGCTAACTCTATATTAGCAATGTTTCCAGAATAACCTTTGTAGATAGTGCCAGTTCTGTTTAACTGATTAAATCTGATGTAATCAGCAGCTTCAGTAGTAATACTGCCACCACCGAACATATTTAAAGGAACACAACCCAGTTTACGTGCTACAGCATCTACACAGCGGTAACCAACGCCATTTACTTGAACGCCAGCTCCTAATTCTGTATCTAATGCTCTTTCTACACGAATCATATTTATGTAGTTTTCAGTTAACTGAGTTGAACTAAATTCTTGATATGTGTGATAAAGCTCCCAGTCGGCATCTCCCAATCTTTCTAAAGTACCTGAAGCACCAAATACAAATCTGAACGTATCAGCTTCTTGGCTGAACTGTCTTGGGCCAACGTCTAGCATTCTTTTTCTGTATGCAAGATCTTCACCGAAAGGATTAAAAGGGTTAGCAGCAGGGATTGTCAATCCATAAGTGAATTGAGCACCACTACCCATTGGTACAGGAGCCATCATTAGGTCTGATTTTCTTTTCGAAGCACCTAATTCAAAATCTAACACTACACCACTTTCTAATTCAAAAGTACCTGCAGACCAGGCTTGGTAGTTTTCTCTTCCACCAAGGAGTTGCATCCACTGACTGTAGTTATACATTCCCATGTTATTTTGCGGATCTCCAGGACCGTTGCCTGAGTATTGCCACCAGTTAAATGGAGTTGTTACTCCGTTAGGACCCACGCCATCAAACATAGACTTAGATCCACTTGAAGTATAAAACCTTCCAGTAGGAATAAAAGTTGACGCTCCACAGGAAGCTCCGTCTCCTAAGTTGTCACCTGGGTTACCATGACCAGGAACATAAGCTTGGAAATAGAGCATATAATCTGGTTCTAATCTTGGACAGAAAGAAAAATCTCTATCCCACATATCTAAGCTATCATTTTTGGAAGCTGATATCGTAGCGACTATGTTGGAACGTTCTCCAGCAGAACCGAAAGCTAATGAAATCAGATCTGATTTAGCATCGCCTTGATTAGATGAACCTTCATTAGCCATAAGCTCGAAGCCTTCAAATTGCCTTAGTTTAATGTTTAAAACTCCAGATATAGCATCAGAACCGTAAACAGCTGAGGCTCCATCTTTAAGAACTTCTACTGAATCTATTAAAGCTAAAGGAAAAATCTGCATATCTACAGCACTTCCTGTTCCTGTTCCCGAAGGAGCAACACGCCTACCATTTATTAGAGTAAGTAGTCTTTCAGAACCAGCCCCTCTAAGATTAAATTCAGTTGTTCCAGAGTTACCATTATTAATGGATCTTTGGTTAGAGGCCAAGTTAGCTGAAGGAAGTTCTAATAGGAAATCTCCTATATTGTTCTTACCTGAGTCTAAAATAGTCTGAACTGTATAAACTTCTACTGGTCCAGTAGAATCGTAATTAGATGTTCTTTTAATCCTTGAACCCGTAACAATCACCTCTTCGATATCAGAAGCTTCTTCCTCTTCATCGGCAGAAAAAATTGTAGACGAACCGAAAGATAAAAGAGCAATTATGGAAAAACCTATACTAGATTTTATCCAAGTTGAATAACTTTTATTCATAATTAATCCCCAAAATATTAAAAATATTAAAAATAATCACTAAAAAATTAAGACCATATCTTGAGATTATTTTTAAAAATAACTAAAGAAAGCCCTCATTTATTAACGATTGCTCTCACACATTAATTAAAAAAACCTTGAATATCAACAAAATAGTGATTTTTTTAATATGAATTTTAAAATTAAATATCACAATAATAAAAGCACATTAATAAATTTGATCCCAAAAATTCTTTTTAAAGACTAAAATACAACTTAATAACAAAAAAATTATGTTAAAAGATAAAAATATATTGATTGTTGGGGTTGCGAACAAACACTCTATTGCTTCAGGGATAGCTAGATCTATGGCTTCTTTTGGAGCTAATCTAGCTTTCACCTATCAGAATGACAGATTAAAGGATAATGTTATAAATTTAGCCAACGAATGGGGTTCAGATATTTGCTTGCCATGCGATGTCGCTGAAGATTCTCAAATTAAAAATACATTCAACCAGCTGTCAGACATATGGGATGGCTTGGATTGCATAGTTCATGCAGTTGGTTTTGCTCCAAGAGAGGAGTTGGATGGAGATTTTATAGATGCAACTACGCGCGAAGGATTTAAAGTAGCCCATGATATAAGTAGTTATAGTTTTATTGCTTTGGCTAAAGAAGGACGATCTATGATGCAAGGAAGAAAGGGCTCTTTGCTTACACTGTCTTATCTGGGTTCTCAAAGAACCCTCCCAAATTACAATGTAATGGGTCTCGCAAAGGCAAGCTTAGAGGCTAGCATAAGGTATTTAGCTGTTTCTGCTGGAAAAGAAGGTCATAGAGTAAATGGTATATCTGCTGGTCCCGTAAAAACTTTAGCTGCCTCTGGCGTAAAGAATTTTAGAAAAATGCTATCTTATAATTCAGGAAGAGCTCCTCTTGGAAGAAATATAACTACAGAAGAAGTTGGTAATACAGCTTCTTTTCTATCTTCAGATATGGCCAGCGGTATTACAGGTGAACTTGTTTATGTAGACGCAGGTTTTAATATAACTGCAATGGGCTCCATCGAAGAAGCTAGCCCTTAAAACTTCCTTATAATTACTGCTGCGTTCTGAGAAGTAACTTGCAATTCTGAAAGCTCTGAGATATTTCGCTCTTCACTGATGAAACCTTTGAAAGACTCTTTGTCTTCTGTTGTAGTTTCAGATTGTTTTTCATTGACTGCTTTGAGCTTGTAAACAATTGCATCTCCATTCTCTAATCTAGAAGCACCATGCGCGGTCTCTATATTCGCTCTTGGAAGATTAAAGATATCGTATACAACCGGACGTGAGAGTAAGGCACTGGTTCTGCTAATATCCTTATAGCTTTCTAACGCAACGGCCTCTTCATCTGCTATCTTTGAAAAATTTGTTCCTTGATCTAAACTCTCAACAATCTTTTTTATGATTACATCTAACTGAGATTGTGCCAGCTTACCTTTATAGTATTCTTCAGCTTCTGATTTAACCTGTTCGAATGGTTTTATAGTTTCAGGCTTATGGTCTTCTAAATAAAGCACAAAAGCTTCTCCTTCTCCAGTCTCTATCAACTCAACAGAAGGATTATTTATAAATTCTACATTTTCAAATAGTAATTCTAAAATTTTATTCCTATCCAGATTTTGAGGTATTGAGTCTTTAGAGAAATAGTCAGCAGACTCAACCAATAAGTTAAATTCTTTACCTATGGCATCAATTTCATTGAGCGAAAAAGTTAAGTCAGAAATTTGATCCAACAGCCCAATGAACTCATTATTTGCAAGGTCTTCTTTTATAGTGTCAGAAATTAAATCCTTCTTATTTTCATAAGTTAAAGGTATTGGTTGCTGTATTTTTGTTACCATCAACAAATGAACACTGTCGTCTAACTCAACAGGAAGACTTATCTCACCCTCCTTCATTGATGCAATGGCATTTTCAAACTCAGGAGGCAAGACTGACCCATCTGTAACTCCCAGATCACCTCCAGTGTCTTTTGTACCTTCGTCATCGGAATATTTTTTGACGAGGTCCGTAAAATTTGATCCTTCTTTAATCTCAGAGGCAAGGCTCTGGGCCAATATCAACGCATCATCTGCAGTAGTGTCTCCATCTATATTTATCATTAAATGGGATACTGTTTTTCTTATTGAATTATCAAAACTTTCAAGATAGACGGTATACTCCTCCTGAAGTAGTTCTTCTGTAACTTCTATGTTATTTCGTAATTCTTCTGTAGACAAAATTATATATTTTAATTTAACTAGCTCTTTAGTAAGAAAAAGTTCGTTATTACTTTCATAAAATTCTTTAATGTCTGCTGGAGCAGCATCAGTCTTAGCCAACAAGTCATCTAATTTGAACCTTACGAAATCAATGTCTCTCGTCTGTTCAGCTAGTCTTAAATTATTATCTATTTCTTTATTATTGGTAAAAGAACTACCACCAATGCCATTTCTCCAAAAACTCATTGCTAAATCATCTTTTATTCTATTCAGGTAAGTGGATGGGATATAACCTTGACTTCTAGCAACAGCTTCAAACTTAGATAGACTAAACCTTCCATCTTCTTGAAAAGATTCGTCTTTTGAGAGCTCAAGATAAGCAACATTATCAGTTACAATTAATGAAGAATCTGACAGGAAATTTAGTATTGATGATTTTCCTATCAATGACTCTATAGAGACCTTTTGAAGTGTTTCCTCGTCAATTTCTAGATCTTGATCTTTAAATCTTTCTTGAAAATAAAAATTTTGAGCTCGCATCTCAAAATTTAAATCATTGATGTCTATTTCGTGATCGTCAACAATTGCAACAACATTTACATCTGTAGAAGAAAAGAAAACTGACCAGCCTATACTACCTACAAAGGCAATAATAATGACTCCGACAATTAATTTAACTACTATGCCGTCTAAGCTACTTCGTATAGTTTGTATGCTAGCCATTTATTTTTTAAGTTATTAATCAAAAAAAGCGCGCCAATAGGCGCGCTTCATTTTTTGGATCTTATTTTAAAGACTTTCTTTAAGAGCTTTCCCTGCTTTAAATCCTACAGATTTTGAAGCTGAAATTTGTATAGCTGCACCAGTCTGAGGATTACGCCCCATTCTAGCCGCCCTATGTCTTACATTAAAAGTTCCGAATCCTACTAAAGAAACACTGTCGCCGCCTGATAGGCTTCCTGCGATTGCAGCGAGAGTTGCCTCTACTGCTCTTCCTGCTTCTGCTTTTGAAGCATCTGTTGCTGCAGCAACTGCTTCTGTTAATTGTGCTTTATTCACATTTATCTCCTAGAGTCTAGTTAAGCTTTGCCTATAATTTTTACAGACTGTTAACATGATTAGAACCCTATAGATAAGGGTTGTCAAGGAGAATTAATGAGTCCCAATAGTCTTTTTTTGACTTCTATTTTTTTTTGGTGAAATCTTGTTTGACGACTCTTCTTCATTTTCCCAAGGAATTGGCTGACGTGTTAATACAAGGTTCAATACATCATCTATCCATTTTACAGGTCTGATGTCTAGTTCGTTCTTAATGTTGTCAGGTATTTCTTTTAAATCTCTAACATTCCCTTCTGGTATAAGAACCATCTTTATCCCTCCACGATGAGCCGCTAAGAGTTTTTCTTTGAGCCCGCCTATTTTTAAAACCTCTCCTCGAAGAGTTATCTCACCTGTCATGGCCACATCCGACCTAACTGGAATCTTTGATAGTACGGAAGTAACAGCAGTGCACATAGCAGCCCCTGCACTTGGACCATCTTTTGGAGTTGCTCCTTCAGGGACGTGAATATGAATGTCTTGATTCTCATAAAACTTAGGATCAATACCTAAAGTTCCCGCCCTTGACCTAACTACGGAGAGTGCAGCTTGAATAGATTCTTGCATGACATCTCCTAAAGATCCTGTCTTGATTGTCTTACCTTTTCCGTCAAAACTTGCTGCCTCTATGGTCAAAAGCTCTCCTCCTACCTGAGTCCAGGCTAGGCCTGTTACTTGCCCGATCCTGTCTTTCTCAACAGCTTCTCCAAAATCAAATTTTCTAACCCCACAATAGTCTTCAAGTAAACTAGGCTTAACAGATAATTTCTTAATGCTTTTCTTGTCCGCGTTCTTTTTAACAACCTTTCTGCATATTTTAGCTATTTCTCTCTCTAGTGATCTAACCCCTGCTTCTCTAGTAAAATATCTAATAATTTCCTTAATAGAGCTTTTAGGAATTGATATCTCACCCTCTTTTAAGCCATTATTTTTCATTTGTTTTGAAATAAGGTACTTATCCGCAATATTTACTTTTTCATCTTCCGTATAACCCGGGAGGCGAATAATTTCCATCCTATCGAGAAGTGCCGAAGGAATATTCATGCTATTAGCCGTACAAACAAACATAATGTCTGATAAATCAAAATCCACTTCAAGATAATGATCATTGAATGTGTGATTTTGTTCAGGGTCCAAAACTTCCAATAATGCAGAGGCAGGGTCGCCTCTAAAATCCATTCCCATTTTATCTATCTCATCAAGCAAGAATAAAGGGTTTTTAACACCTGACTTAGATAGCTTTTGAAGGATTCTTCCTGGCATTGAACCTATGTAGGTTCTTCTGTGACCACGAATTTCTGCTTCATCTCTAACACCGCCCAATGACATTCTAACGAATTTTCTATTGGTTGCTCTGGCTATAGACTCGCCCAAAGAGGTCTTTCCAACTCCAGGAGGTCCAACCAAGCAAAGTACCGGGCCTTTAAGCTTCTTAACTCTTTTTTGAACAGCCAAGTATTCTAGGATTCTTTCTTTGACTTCTTCTAGTCCAAAATGGTCTTCGTTAAGTACCTCGCTGGCTTTAGAAAGGTCAGATCTAATTTTACTTTTCTTTTTCCATGGAATATTAAGCATCCAGTCAATGTACCCTCTTACCACAGATGCTTCAGCAGACATGGGAGACATCATCTTGTATTTTTGTAATTCACTAAGCGCCTTCTCTTCAGCCTCTTTCGACATACCGGATTCTTTTATTTGCGACTCCAATACATCAGCTTCTTCAGACTCATCTAATTCACCCAGCTCTTTTTTAAGAGCTTTCATTTGCTCATTTAAGTAGTATTCCTTTTGACTCTTCTCCATCTGATTCTTCACTCTTCCACGAATCTTTTTTTCAACTTTAGTTAAATCAAGTTGAGATTCTAAATGAGTAAGAATAGCAGTGGCTCTCTTTGTCAGAGATACCGTTTCAAGGATCTTCTGCTTCTCCTTTAAATCAATAGCTAAATGCCCTACCAAGGTGTCTGTTAGCCTCGAAATAGAATCAATTGCATTCAGTGTATTCAGCACTTCAGGCGTAGCCTTCTTAGTGAATTTTACGTATTCTTGGAATTGTTTTTTGAGAGTTAAAAGATATTTAGAAGAATCTTCCGACTCTTCTTCTTCGGGAATTAGATCAACATCAACCGACAGATAATCAGTTGAGGATTCTGCTTTAACTACACTTGCTCTTTGGTTTCCTTCAACAAGTACTTTTAAAGTACCGTCTGGTAATTTTATTAACTGTAAGATCGTGGAGAGAGTACCAACGCTATATAAATCTTTAATTTTTGGATCGTCTTCCTGTGCATTCTTTTGAGCTACCAGCATGATCTGCTTATCACCGGCCATGGCTGCTTGCAAGGCTACTATGGATTTTTCTCTTCCTACGAAAAGAGGAGTAACAACGGAAGGGAAGATAACCACGTCTCTTAAGGGTAAGAGTGGAATATTTTTTGTATTTTTTCCTGACATAATTGTATAAGTTTATCTTATATACTTATCTTGGGATTTTTTTATAAATTACAACCTATTAGCCGCTTTTTCTTTGTTTTGCTTTTTCATATACCATCAGTGGCTCTGAATCGCCTTTGACAACAGCAGCATCCAAAACAACCTTTTGCAGAGATTCTTCAGAAGGAGCCTTATACATGGTATCCAACAACAAATCTTCGAGAATTGATCTAAGGCCTCTTGCCCCAGTCTTTCTTTCAATCGCTTTTTTTGCAATCTCACTCAGAGCGTCTTCCCTAATATCAAGCTCAACCTCTTCCATATCAAACAACCTAGTGAATTGTTTGGTTAGAGCATTTTTAGGTTCTGTAAGAATTTTGATAAGTGCTTCTTCATCTAACTGTTTTAGTGTTGTGGTTACTGGAAGACGTCCCACAAACTCGGGAATTAATCCGTATTGAATTAAGTCTTCAGGTCTTACTTGTCCTATTAGCTTATCAGATTCATCTGCGGGTTTAATGGTAGCAACTTTTGCTCCAAAACCAATACCTGTTTCCTCACACCTATGGCGAATAATTTTTTCCAATCCTGAAAAGGCACCGCCGCAAATAAATAGAATATTGGAAGTATCTACTTGTAAGAATTCCTGCTGAGGGTGTTTTCTTCCACCTTGTGGAGGAACAGAAGCTACCGTTCCTTCTATTAGTTTAAGTAAAGCTTGTTGTACGCCTTCTCCTGAAACATCTCTTGTGATTGAAGGGTTATCAGATTTTCTGGCTATTTTGTCTATTTCATCGATGTATACAATTCCCAACTCTGCTTTTTCTATGTCGTAGTCACATTTTTGGAGTAATTTCTGAATGATATTCTCTACATCTTCACCTACGTAACCAGCTTCAGTAAGAGTAGTAGCGTCAGCTATTGTAAAAGGAACATCTAACAATCTTGCAAGTGTCTGAGCTAGAAGTGTTTTGCCACTACCAGTAGGTCCTAAAAGCAATATGTTGCTTTTTGTAAGTTCTACATCTTCACTAGTGTCTTTCTTGGTTCCTCTTAAGCGTTTGTAATGATTGTAAACTGCTACTGATAAGCTTTTCTTTGCTTCATCTTGCCCTATAACGTATTCATCAAGAATATCTTTTATTTCTTTAGGAACCAGCGAAGTTTCTTCTTCATTTCCATCAACAGATTCATTAATTTCTTCTTTTATTATGTCATTGCACAGATCTATACATTCATTACAAATATAAACTGAAGGACCTGCTATTAGTTTCCTAACTTCATTCTGATTCTTTCCGCAGAAAGAACAAAAAAGTAATTTTTCTCCTTCGCCAATATCACTGCCTTTGTCTGACATCTTTGCTCCTTATGTTCTTGCGCCTACCAAACTATCAATCAATCCATATTTAACTGCTTCGTCTGGAGACATGAAATTATCCCTGTCGCTGTCCTTTA
>CENF01080763.1_pt1 | contig 14634 bp, 15 predicted proteins | sample 361291 | NCBI WGS metagenome assembly CENF01 (sample SAMEA2619399, study PRJEB7988) | marine metagenome | isolation source: saline water (ENVO:00002010), including | reverse complement strand
AGTACCTCAAGCTTAATTTGTAAAGACATGAACTCCTTTTAGCATTCCAACTGTTCTTAGCTCTCTAAGACTGTATAAATTAGAGGTATGGGATACGAAGTAGCTCTTTTCGATTTAGATTTAACCTTATTTGATTCCGAACTTTCCGAACGAGTAGCTCTATCCGCGTCACTTAATAGATACGAGATTGAAACGAGTGATCATCTTCTTGAAACTTACAGATGTATAAATTCACAACTCTGGTCAGATTTTGAAAAAAAGGCAATTACGCTACCCAAACTTAGGGTCGAACGTTTTCAACAACTGTGCGATGAGTTGAACTTTCAAATTAATGCCGAAGAACTAGCAGAAGAGTACGAAACTAATCTCGGGGAATCTGGAGGTCTCTATTATGATGCCGAAAAGCTACTCAGCAACGTAAAGAGAAAGAGTAAAGTGGGCCTAATTACGAACGGTCTCGAGTCAGTTCAAAAAGCTCGTCTTTCGAACTTCAACCTAAATAAATACTTTGACGCTATTCTGATCTCTGGCGAATGTGGAATGTCGAAACCGGATCCATCAATATTTCAGGCATCCCTTGATCTCTTAGGGCATAGCCAAAAGGATTCTGTTTTGATGATTGGAGATAGCCTCACTTCTGATATTGCCGGTGCTAAAAATTTTGGCATTGATTCATGTTGGTACAATCCTCAAGGTTTAGATACTCCTTTAGCTCATTCTCCCACCTTTATTGTCAACTCGCTTTTAGAGATTGACTTGTTGATTTAGGTGAATTTGATCAAGACCTACCTTAAATCTTTGAAATAATGCAGTACGTTCATTTTAGTTTCTTCTGCTGTCGTGAATAAAACCCCTTCCATGCCTGCGTTTTCAGCTCCATCAATGTTATGAGCGAGGTCATCAATCATTACGCAAGAGCCAGCTCGCACACCTAACCTTTCCGAAGCTAATTCATATATTCTTCTGTCAGGTTTCCTGAAACCGACCGCCGAGGAATCAATAATGCAATCAAAAAGGCTAGTATCTATGGTCTTTTCTATAACAGGCCAGAATTCGGGAACTGAATTAGTTAATAGTGCAACTTTTATTTTTGACTCTTTCAGCCTCAGCACCAATTGCTCCATGACAAGATCAGGTTCGTTAACAGCATCTGCGACCCAGGACCGAAAGAACTCTAAGTCAAATAATAAATCATGCTGATTGAAGATCTTTTGCATCTTTTCTGCAAAAGTTTCGTTTAATGGTTGTCGACCACATTCAGCCTCAAACCATGGATTGCGAGAGTCAGCATTCTCGCCCAAAATTAATTGAATTATGGTTTCCTTATCAGCCTTAAACTGTGTAGCGAGCATTTCAATACGACCGAGAGGTGACTTTGCCATGACACCGCCGTAGTCAAAAATTGCTGCTTGGAAATTACCTGAGTTCACTTTCTAAGAGTACACCGCATGTTTCCTGCCATAACGCTCTATTCTGAATCAATGGACTCAGGTCAAGCAACTTACAATTATAGATATGATGCTAATCTTGCAGAAGAAATCGAGCTGAAGTGGCAAGCTCGGTGGGAGCAAGCCGGAACATATCACGCTCCAAACCCATCTGGGTCTTTAGCAGATTCAACTGGCCGAATTGATCTTCCCAAGTTGTTTATTATGGACATGTTCCCTTACCCCTCAGGAACTGGCCTGCATGTTGGGCATCCCTTGGGCTTTATAGGCACAGATGTATACGCACGCTTCAAACGTATGAGCGGATATAACGTTCTCCACACTATGGGCTACGATGCTTTCGGGCTACCGGCTGAGGAACATGCTCGTCAGACAGGACAGCACCCCAGAGAAAATACTGACGCAAACATCAATAATATGCGAAAGCAACTCAAGCGTTTGGGATTAGGCCATGACCCAAGACGTTCAATATCTACAACAGACCTTGACTACTACAAATGGACACAATGGATATTCTTACAACTATTTAACTCTTGGTATGACAGTGAATTAAATCAAGCTCGCCCTATTAAAGAGTTAGAAACAAAGCTTGAAAATGGCTCTATTACCCTCAAAGAAAATATCTCATGGGCTGCATGTTCTGACCAACGAAAGAAAGAAATTATTAATAGTTTTCGGTTGGCCTACCTTGCAGAGGCACCGGTAAATTGGTGTCCGGCCTTAGGAACTGTTTTAGCCAACGAAGAGGTAACCGTAGATGGCAGAAGTGAACGGGGAAATCACCCTGTCTATCGGAGACCATTGAAACAATGGATGATGCGCATCACGGCATATGCTGACCGTTTACTAGAAGACCTTGAGAGTCTAGATTGGACTGAAGCGATAAAAAGTATGCAAAGAAATTGGATTGGCAAAAGTGAAGGAGCTGTCATCAACTTTACTGCTGAAGATTCTACCGTTCCTGTTTTCACTACGCGTCCTGATACCATCTTTGGCGCTACATACCTCGTACTCGCCCCAGAACACCCATTGGTTGACTCCTTATACCAAACCGATTGGCCCGAGGATGTTGATAGCAGATGGACAGGAGGTTACAAGAATCCCCCTTCTGCAATTGAAGCTTACCGAATCCAATCCAATCAAAAATCTGACCTTGATAGGCAAGAAAACAAGGACAAGACTGGCGTTTTTCTGGGTTCATACGCAAAGGTCCCAGTTACAGGTGAAGAAATTCCAATATTCATTTCTGACTACGTTCTTATGGGATATGGGACTGGTGCTATTATGGCTGTTCCTGGTCAAGACGAAAGGGATTGGGAATTCGCTGAAGTTTTCGGTTTAGACATAATTAGAACAGTTCAACCGCCTACTGATTGGGATGGCAAAGCCTACGTTGGCGATGGACCCGCGATAAATAGTGACTTTCTAGATGGGTTATCCATAAAAGAAGCCAAGAGAGCAATAATTCAGTGGCTTGAAGATAATAGTGGTGGTAGACGGCAGACATCATATAAATTACGTGATTGGTTGTTTAGCCGACAGCGATACTGGGGAGAACCGTTCCCTATTGTCTATGACAAGGATGGATTACCTAATGCCGTACCAGAGGAAGTATTGCCGGTCGAGCTACCGGAACTAATCGATTGGGCTCCGAGATCACTTGATGAGAATAGTGATCCTGAACCGCCACTTGGCAGGGCCGAGGGTTGGACCACGACCACACTTGACCTTGGCAACGGACCACAAGAATATATTCGAGAATTGAATACAATGCCACAGTGGGCTGGATCATGCTGGTACTACCTTAGGTACCTAGATCCATTGAACAGTGAAGAATTTGTCAGTGAAGACATTGAAAAGTATTGGATGTCTGGAGAAACGGGTGGCGTAGACCTTTATGTCGGCGGCGTTGAACACGCTGTGCTTCATCTGCTCTACAGCCGGTTCTGGCATAAAGTCCTATTCGACCTAGGCTACGTCACGACGCCTGAACCTTTTCAGCGTCTGTTTAACCAAGGCTATATTCAAGCTGCCGCTTATCAAGACGAAAGAGGTATGTACGTTGAAGCAGTCGACGTATCAAAAGTTGAGAAGAAATTTTTCTATCAAGAAAAGGAAGTGCAGAGATCATTTGGAAAAATGGGCAAATCACTTAAAAACTCAGTTACCCCAGATGAAATGTATGAGGAGTATGGGGCCGACACCCTTCGGCTTTACGAGATGTTCATGGGCCCGCTAGACCAAGATCGACCCTGGGAAACTAAATCTGTGATCGGATCACAACGCTTAATCCAGAGAGTGTGGCGGAATCTAGTCAATGAGGAAACCGGAGAACTGACCATCACTGATAGCGAGCCTGAAGAGTCCCTTAATCGTCTCCTTCATCAAACAATAGATTCTGTGAGTAACGACATGAATAATTTGAGATTTAACACTGCTATTGCCCGGATAACGGAGCTAAATAATGAGATTACTAAACTTGAATCCCCTACCCCAAGATCCATCGCAGAACCTCTAGTTCTTCTTCTGGCTCCCTTAACACCACACATTGCTGAAGAACTTTGGGAAAAGCTTGGTTACGAAAACTCCGTAGTGTATGCAAGATTTCCGACCCCCGATAAAAAGCTTCTGATTGAGGATGAAGTAGAAATACCAATTCAGGTTAACGGTAAAGTAAAAAGCAAAATTAAAATTGACTCAAATGCTACCGATGAAACACTGCGCGAAGTGGCACTAGCTGATGAGAAGATTAAATCCCTACTTGCCCTGAACGAACCCAAGAAAGTGATAGTGGTATCTGGAAAATTAGTGAACATTGTCATCTAGACTTTGTGCCAGGCAGAACTAGGGTAATATTTCATTATGGGAAGAGAGGATCGTTCAGGACTATTTCATGCGAGCCCACAATTAGGTAAGAGATTTGGTGACCTATATGGAGAATTTTGGTGTAACGGCCGGTTAACGCATGAGCTAAAAGAGGTTTTACGGATTCGCAATGCTCGAATTACCGATTGCGGATATTGAAAAAACGTAAGATTTTCTCTCGCCCGTGAGGCTGGATTGACTGAGGAAAAAGCGTCTCAAATAACCAACGAGTGGAGTGACGGCTCTCTGTCCCCTAAATGGAATGCTGCTTTGCATCTCACTGACTGCATTATACAAAGTCCTGAAAAGTCAATTAAGTACCTTGACAGGGAACTGGGAGATCTTTTCGATGCTTCCGAAATTACAGAGATTTCCTTAGGAGTTGCATTATTCCACGGGTTTTCAAAGATGCTGATTGCTCTGGGGAGAGAACCTAACGAAATGGAAACTACTATCATTCCAACACCTACGCCATCCACTAACCGTTTGGATAAAGTCTTTTCTGCTGATAATCCGATGCACGCAGTTTTGTCTGCATCGAAGAATCTTCGCGATAGGTGGCTCGACCTTGAAGATGCCCTCTGGGAAACTAGCTCTTACCCAACATCGGAGCTTCAAATGATACGAAGCCGACTATCGGAACTACTTCCCATCCCTGAAGCTTGCAGCCGCTATTATCGCTCCAACACTGAAGATAGCTCTTCTGTAGGAATCGCTGATCAATTCTTTTACGATGTCCGTTCAATAACTGAAAAGCAACGGAACGAGATATCACAAAACTACGGTCCTGAAGGATTAGTAACGCTCATGATTTGCCTAGCCCTCTATGACGGAGCCTTCAGGATCATTTCAGTGCTTGATTATTGAGAGAAATTATCGGAAAAGAAAACACAATACATTTCACTCACATGTGGAGCATAAAGCTTTTCTAGGCCACGACTGCATGCCCCGTTCGTTTCGATAATATCCCACACCTTTGCATCGTGACGCCCTTGACAAGGCACATCTTCAAACACAGGGACGATATCAATGCATTTGAACGGTTCAGACTCTTCATTTAGGGGAATGTACTCATTTTCAGTATTGGTCGTTTCTGAATTCCCTGAAATAATGAGACCTCCGATAAGAATGGCTATTACGAGCAAAAAGAGAACTAATAATGGGATAGGCCTCATGAGCTTCGCTATTCCCCTAATCTCCATTTCTTCTTTTGTAGCTACATCAGGGCCTTTTGCCCTGATTGTTTCGCCTTGAGCAGTGAACTCCTCTGAGATATCTTGATAAGTAAAACTTTGTTTTTTTGACTCGTTTGGAATAATTAAGCTTTGATCGTACTGCCTACGTTTCGATTCGTCGGATATCGTTCCCCATGCGATATTCAGTTCCTGCATTTCCCGTGACCGTTTATCAGATTCTGTTCTATTTACGTTTCTATTATTATCAGGGTGAAGCACCCTTGCTTTTTTGAGATAGGCCTTCTTTATCTCTCCTACTTCGGCTTTAGGGTCTACACCTAGGACCTCATAATGGGTCTTTTTGCGAGGCAATGTTTCTACCCTTTCTAAAATGCTTGTACGATCTATTCTATTCAATCTTGAGGAAGGTTCCTAACCATGAGTCACCTTGTAGTTTGCGAGAGATGCGGCGAGGACGAAGATTTGATAGGGAAAAAAGCTGATGACGAGATTCTTATTGAATGTCAGGCTTGCGGTTTGATTTGGAGCAGAAGTTTGTTGCCTCGTTGCCAAAAGTGCTTCTCACTTGAGGTCCATCCTGCATTTGAAGCAATTGTTCTTAAATCTCGTGGGACCCAACTATCAGTAGAAAGTTCCAAATTGATTTACTTATGCGCCTCTTGTGATGCTGGCAGGCTTCGAGAATACCAAAGAAGCAATTCCCCTATTATGCCTAAGGAACTTCCTAGTTTTTGAATCATTGCAAGGCATTGGCCAATTGATCTAATTCAGCAATCCGGGAACCTTTAATTAATATAATTGCGTCTTCGCTTTGACTGGCGTCACCAGTTATGAATGGCAAGACGTCCTCCCACGAATCAACGACTTCTCCACCGTATTGTGTCTCAGCAACGGAAACCCATCGAATGCCATTATCGGTTAATCTTGCAGCGATTTTTTCATGTGCTTCTGCACTGATGCTCCCCAATTCAGCCATTGTTCCGATAACAGCGTATTTATGAGGTCTGGGGGAAGACAAAAGAGTATCAATCGCAGCATTCATTGACGTTGGGTTTGCATTATAGGAATCGTTAATTACTAAGGTACCACTCTCAAGGTACTTGCTCTCCATCCTCATAGGTGACAGATTGACATCAGCTAATGCTGCACACAAGTCCCCTAACTTAAAGCCCATAGATAGACCAGCACATATAGCAGCTAAGGCATTTGTAACATTATGAACACCTGGTATGTTGATTTTCGAATTGGCTACACCCCACGGGGAAGTTATTTGGAAGTTAGTTGTAAGGTCATTATCTACAGAAATTTTTGTTGCCATTACCGTTGCATTACTTAAGCCATAAGTGATGACCTCTGCATTGGTCCGCTTCGCCATTGCTGCAACTCTTGGGTCGTCGTTATTCAAGATTGCTGTTCCAGATAATGGGAGTCGTTCTATTAAAGCCCCTTTCGTCGCTGCTATTTGGTTTTCATCTTTGAAAAATTCAGTATGGGCGGAAGCTACTCGTGTCACAATACCAATAGTCGGATTTGCTATTTCTGCTAGTTCAGCAATCTGCCCTGGGCCTCTTGCACCCATCTCTAGAATTAGGTGCTTAGTTGAATTCTTGGCTGAAAGAATGCTGAGGGGCAACCCGATTTCATTATTGAAAGAAAGTTTACTCACGTGCACTTCCGTTAAATCTCGTAGGGATGAGTACAGGATGTCCTTTGTCGTAGTTTTTCCCACAGAACCCGTTATCCCTATAACATCTCCTTCAATTGTCTTTCGATAAAATTTTGCCAACTCTTGCAGAGCTGTCAGAGTGTCAAGGACCTTTATTGCATTGCCCTGTGGTTCACCTTCTGCAAACAAATGCGCGGAAGCGCCTTTGCTAATGGCATCATCTATGAAATCGTGACCATTCCGCTCCGCAATGATTGGCACAAATAATTGATTGTCATGCAAGGTTCGGGAATCAGTAGAAACACCTTCTATTATTGCCTCAAGATCACCATACGCTTGACCGCTAGTAATATTAGCTATTTCTTTGATAGTTAATTCCATTGCCCTTAAGTAACTTTGCTCTTCGTTAGGTTTTCCGACTTCATTAAGGAAGATACGGCAAGGGGTTTACTGGTACGCCGCTTTGGCGGACCTCGAAATGAAGGTGGGGTCCTGTTGAAAGGCCAGTGGTTCCGCATAGTCCTATCTGTTGACCCGCAACTACATATTCATTTACTTGCGAATTGAAGCCTGACAAGTGTGCGTAGAGTGTAGAAACAGAGTTAGCGTGCTGAACAATTATCGTATACCCATAACCTCCATAGTACTGAGCCATGATGACTATGCCGTCTGTTGCTGACCGTATCGGATCTCCAGTCCAGCAATTAAAATCAATACCATTATGCATCCTTGTGTAACCCAAAATGGGATGCATCCTTGGGCCAAACCAGGAGGTTATCGCTCCGGGTGATGGCAAAACCCATCCGGCTTCAGTTATTTGGCCAAGTCTTGCCTCTAACTCAGCTCTTCTCCTTGCCTCTTCCAGTTCGCGAGCTATTCTTTCTTCTTCAGCAGCGATAAAGTCAGTGATTTCTTGTTGTTCTTCAACTGCAGTCGTCAAGACTGAATCCCAGTGGGCTCTTCGCACATCTAATTCCTTTTTAATTTCTTCCCGAACAGCTTTTTGGGCATCTAGTTCTAAGCGAACTTGCTCGAGCTCTTCGCGTATTGCATCCGCTTCTTCTTGTGCGACTGCGGCTTTGGTAAGGAGATAGGATCTTTCTTCTTGAATTAATTTGAGCTGATCTAAAATATCGTTGGTATTACTGCTGATTAAATCTAATAGAGCTATTTTATGAGCGGCTATTGTTGCGTCTTCTGCTTCGAACCATGCTTCAGTTCTTCTATCGCTCATTCCGATGTAGGACTCAACTGCATAAGTAAGAGCCCGTTGTTCAATTTCTTCTATTTGGCTTGCTATTGCCAAGAAATCTTCTTGTGCCTGAATTTTTGTATCTAAGGCAGACTGCAGACGCTGCTCCGCTGCTTGAGCTTTTGCTTCTTGTAGATTAACTAAACTTGTTGCTGCTTCGAGTGCTGCAACAACTTCGAGATCCTCAGCCTCCAAAAGAGCTATCTCTGATTCTGCTGCAAGCTGCTCTTGTCTTTTGAGTTCTCGTTGCTCCTTAGCTTCTTCAATTACTTCATTATCATCCTGAGCTACAAGTGCACTAGCTGGAAGAAAAAGAGAAACTCCCGCAATCAGAAGGGCTGATAATTTTAACTTCCTCAAAGAAGATCTCATACAAGTAATATTAGTTCCTTCAGTAATGATTTAGGTATCAGGAAGGTTTGTTTTTAATATGAATAGAGCAACTAGGAGGTACCCTTAAAGCTATGGATCAACAGGTTTTAGATGTGGACATGCTTACTTTTGAGCAGGGGTCAAAGAATGACAAAAAATCAGTTGTCGATGGAGTTATGCGGAGCTTGGAAACCGGTTTCGTCTACACCTCTCATGACATGTCCCAAGATTTCATGGATGAAGTTTATGGTATGCTTGGCATATTTTTTTCAAAAACAAATGAAGAAAAAGAGGCCGCTAAAGCTGACGGCACAAACGGTCAACGTGGCTACACAGGGCTTTTAGTGGAGACTGCAGCGATATCTGATGTTCCAGACTGGAAAGAGATGCTTAATTGGGGAAAGGATATACCTGAGGGGCATCCACTCAAAAAACGATATCCTCACAGATTCTTTACTAACGTTTTTCCCGAAAGTCTCGTTCCTGGAATTAGCAAAACACTAGAAACATTCCATGACCAAGTCCTCGATTTGCAACTTAGATTTCTGCGCATAATCGCGACAGGATTGAATGCTTCTGAAAACTTCTTTGATTCATTCGTTCCAGGCGGGGCCACATTGACTAGAGCTATTAACTATCCAGCTATGAATCTAGCGCCAAATGATAATCACTTGTGGGCAGAAGAACACGGAGATATAAATCTAATAACAGCCTTACCGCGCGCAACTGCAAGAGGTTTACAAATTAAAGGTAACGGCACGTGGATTGACGCAACTCCCCCAGATGATCATCTCATCATTAATACAGGAATCATGCTTGAACATATTAGCAATGGCATAATACCAACAGGTATTCATCGTGTAATCGCAGACGAGGGTCAAACTGACGGCAGAATGTCTATAGTCCAGTTCTGCCACCCAACGCCATGGACAATACTTTCTCCGTTGGCCACATGCATTGATGAAGTCCATCCGCAGCGTTATGCCCCAATCACCGCAGCTGATCGGCTTGATCAGGTGCTGTGGGAAATTAACCTTCTCGAAGAAAACCGTCGCATTGACTCGTAGTTTTGCAAGTCTTTGACTGAAATGTGATAATGGAGCCGTGTCAACCCTGCTAGCTCATGTCAAAATTAAGCAAGGACTTGAAGATCATTGGGAAGAAATTGCGAAAAGGGTCTTTGCCGCAACACACGAGAATGAAGACGGCTGCGTAAGATACGAATATTGGAGAGGCTCTGCGCCGAGAACGTACTATGTGCTTCTATCTTTCCAGAGCTTTGATGATTTCATGATCCATCAGGTTGCAGATTATCATCACAACACTGACTTCCGAGACTGCTTTGAGGACTTTAAGTTGGAGTGGGTTGATCCGATAGAGAGTGCCTCGCCTTTGAAGCAATCAGAAACTTCAGGTAAGGAAAAAGCAGATGAAAGTGACCTCTGGAACACTTATGTCCGGAATCACAGCAACAAAGTCCCTGAATGGTGGATAAATCAGAGAGATTAGGCAGGCATATTTCCTAAGGAGTCCAGCTTGAACTTTTAGCTCCCGTTGCATCAAATCTTAGCTGTCGCAATAGGCTTATGTTATGGAATCTTTTGTTTCCGAAACTTTCAATGAAGAACTCTGGGACTCAGTGCAGGGTTTTAATTTTGAGGACATTACCTATCACAGGGCTAGAAGTCAGGGGACTGTTCGAATAGCTTTCAATAGACCCGAGGTACGAAATGCCTTTAGACCCGCCACAGTTGATGAACTATATAGGGCTTTAGACCATGCACGAATGAGCACTGATATAGGCTGTATCCTACTAACGGGAAATGGGCCGTCTCCTAAGGATGGTGGCTGGGCATTTTGTTCTGGCGGCGATCAGAGAATCCGCGGCAAGGATGGCTACAAGTACGCAGATACTGATTCTGCTGATTCAATTGACACTTCCAAGGTAGGGCGGCTTCATATTCTTGAGGTTCAACGATTAATTCGTTCGATGCCAAAGCCAGTCATCGCTTTAGTTAATGGATGGGCTGTAGGCGGTGGCCACAGTTTACATGTGACTTGTGATCTAACGATTGCAAGCATGGAAATGGCAAGATTTAAACAAACCGATACCGATGTTGCTAGCTTTGATGGCGGATTTGGTAGCGCATATCTGGCCCGTCAGATTGGGCAAAAGTTCGCAAGAGAAATATTTTTCCTCGGCGAAGAATATACAGCGCAGGAAGCAAAAGATATGGGAATGGTTAATGCGGTTGTTCCCCACGTTGAATTAGAGAATTTTGCACTGGATTGGGCGGAAAAGATAAACGGTAAATCACCAACTGCAAATCGAATGGCAAAGTTTGCGCTAAATCTTATTGATGATGGTCTTATCGGTCAGCAAATATTTGCTGGCGAAGCCACACGCCTTGCATATATGACTGAGGAAGCCCAAGAAGGTCGAGATGCTTTCTTAGAAAAACGTGAGCCCGATTGGAGTTCTTACCCCTATCATTTTTAGCCGATTTTAACGTTTATCAAATGTAACGTGAAGGTCTTTAAATGAACGCAGCGTGAAATTAGTGTGGTGTTGGAAGCTATTTTTTCCTTCAGAAAATTTAAAGTTTTTCATTCGTTTAAGGAGAAGGTTCGTCGCTATATTTTGCTCTAGCCTAGTTAGGCCTGCTCCCGGGCAATGTGTTTCGCCTATCGAAAATGCCAGATGCTTGCTAGCGTTTGTTCGATCTAGATCGATGTCAGCTGGACAGTTGAATTGCTTTTCATCTCTATTCGCAGCGGCATAACGCATGTGGATATGAGCTCCCTTGGGTATAGGGATTCCACCTAGCTCGATATCTTCGATTGTATGACGATCCATGCCTTGCGTAGGCGATTCCAATCTAAGGACCTCTTCAACAAAGGTTGTCATCTTTTGTGGATTATCCGCTAGATATGTTTGTATCTCTGGATTTTCTACAAGCATCCAAAGCCCAGATGTGAGAGCGAAAGTAGTCGTTTCGTTTCCCCCGATGTATAAGTGGTCAATCATGTTGATAATTTCAGTATCGGTTAGCATTCGTGTCTCGGAGTGAAGCTTCACGGGTGTGTGAACGAGATAGTTGACCACGTCAGCCCTTGGGTCATCCTTCGGATTGCTTCGCCTATCTTGTATGTGATCATGAATGTAGTGCTGAAATTCAACCATTAGGCGAGAGACTTTTCTTTCCTCCTCTACGGTCAATTGAAGAGAGAAAGGAGCAACCCATGCTTCACTCCAGACCTTAAGACTCTGAAGATCTTCAAGTGGAAAACCCATCATGACCGTTATAACCATAGAGGGCAACAGCTCAGCGAATTGTGAAACATATTCCACCTCTCCGTCATCAATCCAGGTATCTATCAAACCGTTAGCAGTGTTTGTTATGAGTTCTGTTTGTTCTTTTGAACCCGTTACAGAGAAGAAATGATCAACCATGTCGCGATATCGTCGATGATTTGGCGGGTTAGATCCCAATATCGATTGTTTTGGCCACCCATTTGCGGCAAAATAGTCTTGTGCTTCCTTATCAGTAATAAGTGGTCTCGATTTTCCTGCCCCCCGCTTAAATGTCTCTGTTTTGCGGAGAATTTGATGAATGTCTTGATACCTGGTCAAGAAGTATGTCTCAGTATCAGGGACGTGATAGACGGGGCACTCAGAGCGCAGAAGGTCATAGGTCGGATACCAATCCTCAATAGTCTCTGCTGCGAAAACATCTACATCATTAATTGAATTCGGTGATGAACTTTCTTTTTCCATGCATCTCCCCTCTTTTTCAGACTAGCAAGTTCTAAATTATTTTCAATGAATCGTTAGGAGCACGATATGTGCATGGCACTATAGGAAAATGAATTATCAGATAAATCCAAGAGTCATCAACCCACCTGCAGCGAATTATAGTCATGCCGTCCTATCTACTAATCCTGAGAAAGTGCTACATACATCTGGAGTTGTTCCAGTTACAGTTGACGGAAACACCCCGGATTCAGTTAGAGATCAAGCCGATCTTGTATGGTCGAACATTACTGAAATTCTTCGGGAAGCTCATTTAGACTTAACTGACATTGTTTCAATAGCGACCTATGTTGTTTCAGGCAATGACCTAGGCGAAGTAATGCAGTCTAGAGACCAACAACTTGGGGACCACAAAGCAGCTTCTACCTTGATAGTGGTTCCAGAGCTAGCAAAGCCAGAGTGGAAAATGGAAATTGCTGTTGTAGCAATCAAATAGTGACTAGGAACTTTATGCAATGACGTCGTAGCTTACGTGTAACTCTTTAAGGCCGCGCAATACGAACGATTCTTCGTATTCATATTTATTTTTCTCTTCAATCAACTGGATGTTTTCTATATTTGCTAAGAGCAATTGGATAGCAATACGTGCTTCCTTCCTAGCTAGCAAAGCTCCTATACAGTAGTGTTCGCCATGGCCGAAAGCTAGGTGTTCTCTAGCGTTTTCTCTATCGACAAGAAAATCATCGGGATTATCGAAAATCTCTGGGTCTCTGTTAGCGGCAGCGTATATAACCCAAAGATGGTCTCCGGCTTTGATTTCAACATCATTAACTTTCGTGTCTTCCTTTGCCATTCTGAATAGTCCACCTACAGGAGCTTCGTACCTGAGGCCTTCTTCAATGAAGTTATCTATCAGATCTGGATTACTACGCAACTTATCTTCGAGCTCGCTATCCACTGCAAGTCTATGAATTAAATTTGTTAGCAATTTAGTCGTGGTCTCATTACCAGCTACTAGAAATTGTTGAAGCATTGAAAGCATTTCTGCATCATTTAACTCTTCATCGTTTACTTCGGCAGTAGCAACGTCTGAGATAATATCCTCTGTCGGGTTAGTTCTACGCTCAATGAGTAAATTCCCAAAGAATTCGTTAAACCCTTTGAGTGAAATTAGGTAATCTCTAACTTTGTCGATACTAGGGTCGGGATTTCCTACGGGCATTACAAGGTCATCTGACCATTTTTTAAACGTATCAAGATCGTCTATTCCAACTCCCAAAGCTTTGGCAATGATCGTCATAGGAAGCCCTACCGCAAATTCAGAGACAACTTCCATTTCGGCCTTTTCTCGTATTGGTTCTAGTAAATCTATTGTCACCTGTTCGATCATAGGCTCCATCCCTTTTAGGCGACTTGGCCTAAATGCGCGATTTACTGCTTTTCGTTGCCGACGATGCTCGGGAGGGTCAGCATTGAGCAAAACAGCAGCATTCGCTGCATTGGCAAGGAATGTTTCAAAGTATTGAGCCATCTCCGGATCTTTTGCTAGTTCCTCCATAGCAAGCGCAAAACCATTTCGGCCATCTCGTGGCCCAGTGGGAGAGAGCGAAGAGAAACGGTCTGTGTCATGCAATACTTCCATGACATCGTCATATCTAGTGCATACCCATGCCCCTAGTTTGTCGCTGAAGTGGATTGGTGACTCTTGTCGTAATTCAGAAAAAATGGGATAAGGGCAACCTATCGCCTCTTGATCTCTCGCGATTAAAGCGTCTAATTGATCTGTCACATTAGCTCCTTTTTGTATTACCTAAATATTAGTCATACTGCTGCCAACTCTTAAAGTTTGCCCTGTTACATAGCTTGCTAGGGGGCATGCAAGAAAGCAAGCTACATGCGCAATCTCGTCAGTAGTCACCCCTAAGAGAACTACGGGACGTTGCTCACTCGGAGTGGATCATCAAGGGCGATGATGACCGGCTCGAGGTCATGTGGGCTCGGCTCGGTGTAGCGCACCTCTGGGAACGGCTCCGGGCCAGGACCTCCGGGGTTGAAGAGCGGTCGATAGTGGCCACTCGATG
>CENF01190238.1_pt1 | contig 14656 bp, 16 predicted proteins | sample 361291 | NCBI WGS metagenome assembly CENF01 (sample SAMEA2619399, study PRJEB7988) | marine metagenome | isolation source: saline water (ENVO:00002010), including | reverse complement strand
TAATAATAATAATAATAATATATGAAATATTTATTACTGGATACAAGTTATATTATATTTTATAGATATTTTGCTTTACTTCAATGGTGGAAATTAGCAAAAAAAGATATTGCATTACCAGAAAATCCATCAGAATGCCCAGAATTTGTTGAAAAATTTACAAAATTATTTTTGGAACAAATAACTAATATTAAGAAAAAACTTAAAATTCATAAAGAAGAATGCAAAGTTATTGCGGCAAGAGATTGTCCTCGCAAAGAAATTTGGAGAAATGAATTATTTCCTCAATATAAAGAAAGCAGATATAAAGATGATGCATTTATGGGAGGAAAGTTTTTTAAATTAGTATATGAAAATGATTTGATTTCAAAAGCAGGAGTAGAATATATTTTAAAATATGATAAATTAGAAGCAGATGATATAGTTGCTATAACAAAAAATTATATTAGAAAAAAATATCCAGAATCAAGTATTTATATTATAACAAATGACCAAGATTATCTACAACTTTCTGATGAAAATACAAAACTATTTAATTTGCAATTTAAAAATTTATTAGACAATAAGAAGGTATTTCCAGAAGCAGATAAAAATTTATTTTATAAAATTGTTTTAGGTGATAAATCAGATTGTATCCCCCCAATTTTAACTGGCTGTGGACCAAAAACCACCGAAAAATATTATGAAAATAAAGAATTATTTCTAAAAACATTAGATAAAAATGAAGATGCAAAAGAAAGATATGAATTAAATAAAAAACTTGTTAGTTTTTCAGAAATTCCCAACGAATTAGTTAATGGATTTTTAGATACATTTAAAGAAATTTTTGATAATTTATAAATTAATAGGTAAGTCACATGTAACAAATTTAGCTTGTCCATTTTTATTCCATTCAACCATTAATATAATTACTTCTACACCTTTTTTTACTGCTTCATTAAATGCTCTTTTATATGTAGGATCAATATTAGATGCTTGGAATGAACCACTATCTGTTCTTTGTATAACAAAACAAATAATAGGTCTAATAATTTTGGATATTGTAATTTCTGCTAATTCATTAATATGTTTTAATGCTCGTTCACTAACAACTGCTTCTTTAGTTTTCCTATAGCCATCTGGAAAATATGAAATTTTTTCATTAAAATTCATATTTTTAAATGCATCCTGTTTAATAAGTTTTTTCTTTTCTATGTAATTTACATCAGCATAATCACTTAATGGTACATTTTTAACTTCTAATATAAAATATTTATTATTACTATCAATTCCTATAAAATCAAATCGAGAATTTCCTAATTTTGCTTCACGTCTGTGTTTTTTTATATTTTGTAAAGTAGGAAAGCAATTTGATATTAAAGATTTTTCTACTAATGTTTCTGCTAATTTAGGATCAATACCAATGACTTGATTATTAATATATTTTTTCTCATTAATAATTTTTTCTTCATAAATTTCTGCCAAATATACTTTATAACTACATACTTTTGATTTTGATTGGGGACAATTTGATAACATAGGAGATGCTAAAACATAACATTCTTTTTCACATAATCCACAACAACCAAGCGAAGCACAATGAGCTTGAACTATAGAACCATCTTTAAGTTCTACATCCGCAACATATGGTGTTTTAGATATTTTTGATGGTCTTGAAATAATTTTAACAAGTTCTAAATTATTCAAATTATATAAAATCATAATTAAAAATTATAAAAAAATTTTCATTATAATATTCAATTTTTTATAAATTACATCTAAATAGAATAATAATTTATTAAATTTTTAATTTTATTATAGGGTTAATTTCTTTTTTTAAATAAGTTACTATATAGAATATAGTAAAATAATAAAAATACATTGAATATAACATAATTGTTAAACCATTTGAATAGTTATTAATTTTACAATTATCCGAGTATCTAACGTAAATAGCTATATATAAAACACTGACATGTTGAATTATCTGACTCATCGTAATAATTTTTCTAAATTTAACTAATACTCCTTTTGGATATGCAAAATACCAATACATAAAAATATGTACAAAACAATTCAAGGAAAGTGGTACATATATATAACTTTCTATACCCTGATAAATATTAACATAAACTAATACAGCAGTTGACATGTGATGTGTATATTGTAATTGTGATACTTTTTTATTGGATAAATGAAGAAATAATGAGTCAAACCATTCTAAATATTTAGAATAAAGAAATAATTGTGAAAATATAAAAGCATAATAATTATTGTTATAAGGTTTACATAGTAAATTATGTAATGGATAAATTTTATTTTCTTGATAATTAGCGAAAGTAAATCCTAATAACATAATTACTGATAAAATAGAAAGATTTATATTATGTATTTTTCTAAGTTTAATCATAAATGTATTATTAGGACAAGTATCGATAAAAGAAAAAGATTTAACAAATAAAAAATATGTAAAAGGAGATATTAAATGAAACATATATGTTTATTATTTGTTTAATTAAAAATATGTTTAAATATGTTTAATTAAAGTTTTATTAATAAAAAACATTAAGAATTAATATTGGCATTATATTTGGTGTCTATTTTATTTATAAAGTCTAAAATATTATCTTTTAGAGATATATCATTGTTATTAGATCTAAATAGAATAATAATTTATTAAATTTTTTAATGTTTTTTTATTTTCAATAGTTCTTATCTTTCGTGTTAAACTTTTATTACCACCACTTTGTTGAGATATTTTATTTTCTTGCGATTTATTTGCATCTTCTTTAACACCAGATCTTATAGGTTTTATTAATGATTTTTTTCTTGTTAAATTATTTGAATCATTTTTTTTTCGTAATTTATTTTCTAGAAATTTTTTTTTATAACTTATACCAAACGTGTTATATAATAACTTATCTAAAATATTTGCGCGTCCTATACAATTATTTGTGTAATTTATTTGGTCTTTTATTGGTATTCTATCAGTTGGTGAATTTTTAAAAATTACACTAATATCTAGATATAGATAATATGAACTATCCTTTTTATCAATTGCTAATCGTGTAATTTTTGAAGGTATATTATTATAATATTTAGCTTTAACTGTTTGTTCCGAATCTAATTTATTATTTTTTAATTCATTAATATTCATTTTATTAAGAAGACGTAATTCAACATTTTTAATTTCTGCATATTTATCATTAATAAATAAATGTTTACCAGTTTCAAAGTATAATTTATTTATATAAAAATCAAAAATATTTTTTGATAAAACTTTATCATCATCATAATCATAATTATTATTTATTATATTTTTTTCATTTATCATAATATTAAATATATTAGTTATCATTAATGCATCTTCAATTGTTTCAACGTCTAAACTTTTGAAAATCTTATTATTATTTTTTATAACATTAAATTTATTTATTAATCGTTGTATATTTAATTTATTGTCAATAAAAATTTTAGTAGGATGAATATTTTTATTTTTTGAAAACATACTATTATTATGTTGTTTATAAATCTCTGATTCTGAATTTATTTTTTGTATTTCAAATTTAGAAGATTCTTTTTCTAATGTTTCTTCTTGTAAATTTTCAATTGCTGATTCTAATTTGTTATTAGGATTTAATAAATCAATAATATTTATATAAAATATTAAATTTGAATGAATTGGTATTTCTTCAAATTCTATTTCATAAATAGGAGTTAATATTTTATCATCTTCAAATGATTCACGTAACAAATCTTCCGTATATTTTATACATTTGAGTGATTTAACTTTAACATAAATTTTTTTTTTACTTTTTTTTATTTCATTTTCGCCATCTTCTTGATTAAATATTTGTTGAAAAATTTTTTCATGTAATATACAACCATTTGTTAGATAAAAAGTTTCTAATATTTTAAAAATATTATAATAAGTGATTATGTAAGATAATCTTCTAGTATCTGATCTTAATATAGAATAGAGTTTATCTATATCAGAATTCTCATAATATTCATCACTTAATATATATTTACCATATTCTTTTATTATTTCTTTTCTACCATTATCTGTGTTATATTTAGGAATAAATTTTGAAGAATATCTTATACTACGTAAATCTTTAATAGCTTCATTTTCTATAAAATTTTTTTCTAAAGATTCAAAATATTTGTTTATTCTATTATCAGTTTTTTCTTCTTCACATTTAATAAAAAAGTCACTATTATTTTCTAGATATTTCTTATATCGTTGTAGTTCACTACCTATATCTTTATTATATGTTGTATAAATAAAATCAATAACGGAGTCTATTTTGTTAAAAATAAATTTTTGAATAGGATCTTCCATATTCAATAATTCGTAAATTTTAAAGTTTTTATTATTAGCTGTTATCTTTGGAATTTTTTGATAATCTGAATCTGTATTAGACATAAGAAATTTATTATTTAAATAAATTAAATTATTATTTAATATCTTTAAACTTTCTAGAGATTCGAACAAAAGTATCTTATCTTGTTTACACATTTCAAAGAATATTTCACTACTTTTGTTGGTAAATATTTCATCTGAAGTTAAATCAATTATAAGATTATGTCTTCTAAAAAATGATTCTAAATCTATATAAAAGATTAAATATAGATATCTATGCAGTAAGTATTTTTTATCTTGACTATCTGTTATTTTAGCCGGATAATAGCCCATCTTAGATAATATATTTTTATTAAATAGCTTGTCAAAATCCTCTGAATTATATGTTAATGTAAATATATTAAATTTGTTATCTTTGTTATCTTTATTTGAACTTATTTTATAACTAATAAGGTTATTAATATTTGTGGTAAGTTGTGTATTTGATAATAATTGGCTAATTCTATCGTTAATGGCATGACTTTTATCAATATTTTTTGAAAATTGACTTTTATCACTAAGAATTTCAAGTTGTTTATTAAAAAAACCTCTAAGATTATCAAAATTAAAATAAAAAGTTGATAATGGTATATAAAATTTATAATTTTTTTTATCTTTAATGTTAAGATGTTCTTTTAGTTTATCATAATCTTTAACATTATTATCCCAATTTTTAGTTGGATTATCGATTTTCATTTTTTCTCTAACTACTTGTTTTTCCTTATCTATCATATTTGAATCTCTAATAGTTTCATATGTAAACTTATCTAATATTATATAATGATATTCACTTCCTACTTTATATTTTAATTTTATTTGAAATTCTTTAGGATTAGTATTAATACTAGTCATAATTATTATATTATATTATATTAATATAATAATTAATACAACTTATTGTGCTATATTATTTAACATACTTATTTTATTTTGTAATTGCTCTTCTTCGCCTGCACGTTTTAAAATATCATATGCTCTATCTAATTCTTCTTGAGAAACTTTTCCATCTCCATCGGTATCCATTACATCAACAAATTTTTTATATTTTTCGGGTAAAATACAAAATCTACTATTTTCATTAAAAACATAATTGCTTAAAATTATGAAAACAGCAGTAATAATTAAAGCAATAAAAATATCACGTGATCCCATAAATGCTATAGTAAAAATTAATACTTCTCGTGCTATATTTTTCAAGACCATTTCTTGTCCTTTAGTTAATTTAATTTCTATATATCTTGAACCTAAATTCATAAAAATCATCATTAATCCAATAAATAATTTATTTGTACTTATATTATTTAAAAAGTTTCCCGTAGTGAATTCTTTAAAACTTTTATTATTAAGTATATTTTGAAATGTTTTACTATAACTCATTAATATATTTAGATAAAATATATTTCAAATTTTAGTAGTTTTTTAAAATATTATTATCTTCTTTTTTTATAATAGAATGTATCAATTAAATCCAGCATCAATAGAATCTACTAAAGAAACAGTTGTTCCAAAAAAAAATACTAAAGAATTTCTTAATAGTAATAATAAAACATATAAAAATAGAAAAACTGTTAATTTTTCTCAAGATGAAAATCATGAAAATAAAACTAAATTGACAAATATTAATAATTTATTATCAAAATTACACGATAATGAAGACGAAGAAGATGAAGAAAATAACTTTAATGTAAATGAAAAAATGACTAATGTAACTAATGAACACACTAATAAAGATTTAATAAATACAGAATTACAAAAAATGAATTCTCATATTGATAATAATTCAAATAATACATCAATTTTAGGAAGTGCTATTAATTCTAAATATTCCAATTTTCAAGATAGCTATAAATCAAATTTAGAATATTTAAATAATTTAAATGAAAAACAAGGTTTAAATAATTATTCAGCACCTACTAATTATGATAATAATCAATTAATTACTAAATTAAACTACATTATTCATTTATTAGAAGAGCAACATAATGAAAAAACTAATCATATTAGTGAAGAACTAATATTATACTTATTTTTAGGTATATTTATTATTTTTGTTTTAGATTCATTTGCTAGAGCAAGCAAATATATAAGATAAATATAAATATAATTTATTAATTAAAATATAAATTATATTTATTCTAATTTTTTGAATACATACAAATATTCATTTGTATGACCTACTGGTTTTAAATCTATTTTTTTAAATAATTTTAAATCTTTTGCTTTAGCTAAATTAAGAATTTTAGTTGTTTCAGGCATATATAAATTTATTTCATTTTCTCTTATATTATGTGTTTTATAATTAGAAAATTTCTCATTGTAAACCGCATATGGTGTCGTGCTTGAATCGATTTTATTACTATTTTCTAAATTTTTTAATTTATATTTTGATATAAATTCACTATTTTCATTAAATTTTACTATAATTTCACTTACTTTTTTACCATATTTTTCTGGATCATATAATGTATCTTTATCTTTATTTTGAACATATGGTTTAAATTTTTCTCTATCAACTAAATTTATAATTAAAAATCCATCATTTGATAATATACTATTACAATTTTCAAAAAATAATTCTTTATCTTTTATTTCATATATTGTTTTTCCTAAACATAAAATATGACTATAAGTATCATAATCAAACATATTACTTGTTAAGAAATCTTCGGCAATAAATTCACATTTAGGATAATTAATTTCTGCATTAGAAATCATTGCCTTTGATTTATCTAATCCTACAATGTCATATTTTGCATCTTTAAAAATTTTAACACTATAACCTGTACCACAACCAATATCTAAAATTTTATTAGTACTATCTTTTTTTGATAATTTTTTTATTTCTTGTAATTCATATTCATTTCTTTTTTTGTTCAAATGTATTGCATCATAATATCTAGTATAAAATTTATCATATGCATCATCATCTATTTTTTTAACATATTTTTCATTATTTTCATTATTTATAAAACCTTCGAATGAATAATAATCCGGTATATTATTAAAACTATTAAATACTACTATCATAAATACTAATATTAAAAATATTAAAAATAATTTATTTATCAAATTAAGCTTATTAAAGGAATTAAATATACTATTAATATTTCTATATGTTTTATTATAAAAATCTGTTAATATCATTAATATGTATTTATATTATATTTTTTATGTTTTATTTTATAAAAATATATGGACCCTGATAATATTGACGATGTAAGAACTGAGTTTAAAAATGTTACTTTTTCTAATTTCCAAAAATCTAAAGCTAGACAAGAATTAATTAATTGTATTTATAATTGTAAAATTGAAAATGCAAATTATTGGAGTGCAGAATTTATATGTGCTGGACATTTTCTAGATTTATGGGATATAATTATTTTATATGCAACTAAATATATTCATAGTGGAAATCCTAAATTACCAATTTATTTGAATATGAGATACAATAATTTTATTAATATAATTAATTCTGGTTATTCTAGTAATATAATTGTCTTGCGTAATAATAGTAAAATTAGAAAATTATTTTGCGAAATTATATGTATACTTTCTTTTTCAAATAAAAAACATAATTATCAGCAAGTTAAACTAAATAAACATGAAGAATTTGATTTAACTAATATTAGTAATAAATTTAAAGCACCAAATGTTAGTTTTGTAGAAAATATTTTTAAAGATGATGATCCAAAAGAATTATTTATACCTTTTAATGAACTAATTTATAGTATCAATAATAAAAATATAATTGATTGTTGTTATTGGTATGAATGGATTATTGAATATGAAAACATTTGTAAAAAAAAGAAAAAAAAATGTATTTGTCAAGGAAGAACTTATGCCCCAAATAGAACCCATAATGACATTATTTGGATTGTATGGGACATATTATTTTATTATAGTGAACCAAATAATTCTCTTAATAAAAATACAAATGTTTTACCAATTATTAATAAACTTATTAAATCATTATATAGTTTATTTACTATTAAATATAAACCTACATTTAAATCTAAAAGAAAATACATTATTTATTATGCATTTTCTATACTTACTGATAATATAGATTTTAATATTAATATTACTAATGAAACCGAAAAAATACAAGCAATTGTTGAAAAAATAAATAATCTTTATAAAGATATTAAAAAAAATGAAGTCTCTCCTAACACTGATTATTTATTTAAAAATATAAAAAAAACTAATATGGAAAAAACTATTGAAAAAATAGAATTAATTAATAGTTTATAATTTACAAAAAAAATTGATTATTATATTTGTATTTTTTAACATGTATACTTTCTAATTATGTCCACTGATTCTGTTATTTGGATTTCTCTAGATCCTCTCCGTCAACAGATTGATTTTTATCCTCGTGTTATTGCAAAAAGAATTGAAGAAAGATATAATAATCGAACTGATTATGAAAGAACCATTTCAACTAATATTTTATTAGGAAGCGATTTCTTTAATGCTACTGTTCATTTTGATCATGTAGGTTGCTATCAAACTACACCAGATATTAATTTTGGAAGACATGGATACAAACCACGAGGTATGCGAAGTGTAAAAAGAATTCAATTGACTTCTGATATGACTCATATTGAAATTTATGCTAAAAAATATCGGGGTGAATGGAGAATCACAAATAATCCTAATCTTTCTGAAAGAATATTTAATGTAGAAATACCGCCAGACGTAATTGTTAATGGAAGACAAGAAATCAATGTAACTAATACATTTTGGCTACCAGAAGATTTAGATTTATACGATAAACATATTGTAGTATGGCAATGGTGTAGAGGAGTTTCAGAACGTCAAGGTGATTTAATGTCTTTAAGCGATGAATGGTGGATTCCATATTTACAAAATCAAAATAAAATTATTGAAACTGCTTATAGTGAAGACAAACCATATACAGATATTTTACTTTCTACTGATAATTCAAATCGGCGAATTAATTTTAATAAAAATAATTGCTATGCAAGACAATTAGATGTTATTAATAATAAAATTCGTTGTGTGCGTCGAGTTATTATTACTATTTCTAAATTAAAAGAAAAATTAGAGGCTATGAACAATCAACCTCTTAATCCTACCATTTTATCAACTCTTATACAAAATAATGAAATTCCTCATGAATATTTTTGTAGTATTAGTCAAGAAGTAATGGTTGATCCTGTAAAAACAAGTGATAATCATACATATGATAGATCATCAATTGAACGTTGGTTTCTAACTCGTTATACTTCTCCTCTTACTGGATTAGTTTTACATGATATTACACTCACACCACACATTGAACTTAAAAATCAAATTCAAGAATATATTAAATTAAAAATGTCACAAACACAACCACATCAAGAATTACTCTATTGTTGATCATATCTAAAAATAATCATAGATTTCTTACCACATCCTACTTCAAATGGTTCAACTTTTTTTAATATTATTGAATTATTTGCTAAAAAAACTCCTTTTTTAAATTTAATACCTAATAGTTTACTTACTTTTTTTAATGATAAGTTTTTACCTTTATTTTCACGATAATAATCTTCAATTGGGTTTTCATTTAGTTTTACCATTATAATATAAATTATAAATTATTATTTATATTATTTTATTATATTAATATTATTTTTCAAACTACCTATGATATGCTATTAAATAAATTAATTTTAAATTTGAATTTAATTAACTTCGATAATAAAATAAAATCTTATAACCATATTTAAAATTATATTTTTCAGGATAATAAAGCGGATTCTCTTTAAAAGTCCAATCTACATTTTTATTTAAAATTTTTTTCCAATTAAATTTTGATAATTTTGAATAACTACTTCCATCAAATTTATAATATTCTTTATTTATTGTTAATACACTTACAAAATGACTATTTGTATTTGGTTTATAATGAGATTTATTTGTTAATATTATACTATCTAGTTTATATTTATATTTTTTATTATTTAATTCTAATTCGTATTCCGTATCATAATTAATTTTACTTTCATGATCTTCAAATATAATTATATCTTGTTCTTTGTTAAAATATAATTTTAACATATTTTCAATTGTATTATATTTTTTTTTTAAACTACTATCCAAATCAATTGTTAAAATTTTTAAAGTATCATAATTTAAATAACTCATTATTACTTTATAAAATTCTAATGGGTTTCCCGCTTCATCCATATTTGGTAAACTATATTCTGGTGATATTTTTTTTATTCTATTATATATTTTTTTTATTAAAAAATTTGTATCCAAATTAGATGTTAAATTTTTTACTTGTTCATGTAAATTTGCTTTGTTTTTAACTAATTTAGATGAATCTTGATTATATGATGCTTCAATATATAGATTAAATACAAATAATAATTTTCTTAATTCTTGATCTTCGAGCCTAGTATTATCAACTTTACGACCAGTTATCATTAAATTTCTAAAAAATCTAAAAAATTTTCTACCTTTATCACTAAAGAAAAATGTTACAAACATAGTATTAAACCAACAATTAGAGTAAAGTTGTTTAGGTGCAATAAATTTGTAAGGATCAAGATGTTTTGAACCCATTAAATTTTTTAATAAAAATTTTTTTACTAATATATTATTAAAATATAAACATTTTGGTTTACTTATAGTTCCTATATTTATTTCTAATAAATTATTACATAAATTTACACGTTTATTTTTTAGTGTCTTTAACTTCTTTACATCTAAATTATTATTTATATATGGGGAATAAGACTTTATTTTATGTGTGCTTATCTTACTATATAAATTATTTTTTTCTTGCATTTTTGATAATTTTATATTTTTAACTAATCTATCATATATTTCTTTCTTTTTTGTTTTCATTATTAATATATTTAAATATATTTTTTAGCAATAAATTAATAATTATATAATATTATTAATTTATATAATGGCTGAATCTATTAGAAAATCACTTAATAAATTAACACAAAGCATTAAATCTAATACTTCTCAAAAATCTCAAAATACTATTTTATCTTCTTATAAAAGTAAACCAAAAAATGAATTAGAAACATTAATTAATACTCCAATAAATTCAATAGTTAACACTAAATCATTTGTTAAACCTTCTTTATCTCAAAAAGCAGCTACAGTTGCTTCAAACACAATTCAAACTGCTAGTTCTATTTTTACTTTCAGAAATATATTATTCATTATTTTATTAATTATTCTATTATCATTCTTAGGATTAAATATTTTTACTTATTTAAGTGATGGAACTAATTTTTTAACTAATTTGTTTGGTCCAATTATATCCAGTGCCGGAGAAATAACAGGTAATACAAGTAAAAATGTTGTATCTAATGCTTCTACTGGCACACAACAAATTATTCAAACTGGTTCTGATACCGCTAAAAATATAGTAGATGTTGCTTCGACTGGTACTACATCTAGTATTGGATTTTTACAAGATAAATTGAAAAAAAATACTTCAATTGTTAATCCTGAAAATAGTAATAAAAAAATAGATAAAATTGATTCTCAACCTGAGCCAGTTACAACACAAGCATTACAACAAGGTTATTGCTTCATTGGTAAAATAAATGATACTCGTAATTGCGCAAAAGTTAATCAACGACAGCAATGTATGTCTGGTGATATTTATCCAACAATGGATATATGTGTTAACCCTAATTTAAGACTTTAATTATGTGACTATTTTCTTTTTTTTATTGAAAATTTTTTAGAACTTGATTTATTTTTTTTTGTTTTCTGTTTATTAATTACTATGTATGGTTTAAAAAATTTAAACATATCACTCAAAGTTCTATTACCTGTATAATTTTTAACCTTTTTTCCTTTCCTAAATACCATTATACATGGATAACCATCTATTGAATTTTTTAATACGTCAAAATCTATATTATCTAATTGACTAGCATCTATTTCTAATAATATAGTATTTGAATTCATTTTTTTTAATTTTTTTTTTAAAAACTCCCATTCAGATTTCATATTTTTACAATGAATACACATTTTACTGAATACTCCTATTAAACAAATTTTTTTTTCTAATGAATCTTTTATTGCTTTTTTATCAAAAAATTTATTTTTTAATTCAATTATTTGCATATAATATTATAATATATTTTATAAAATAAAAAAATATATTATATTTGTATAATCTAATTAATAATGGTATTTAATTATAAAATTTTAGCAATGTTATTTATTTTTTTATTAGGGTTAATTTATTATACTAATTCGGGGAAAATTTATGAAAATCTCTCTAATAATACAGAAGAAAAAAAACCAACTAATTATAGATGTCCTAATATGTTAATTGAAAAAGATGGAAAAATTTTATTATTTAATTCTAAATTAGCTGCTGTTCCGGGCGTTAATCCTATTCAATTTAATAGTTTAGAAGAATATTCTGAATTTGTTGAATGGCAGAAATCTCAAAATATTAATTGTCCAGTATTATATCTTCAATATACAACTGATACGCAAAATAACGATTTATTGCAAATTAAACCATCTATATTTGAAAATTCTGGCGGATTATCCAGTACTAAATCAGATACATTATCTGCTAAAACATCTGAAGATTATTTTGAAAAAAATAAAATGCTAGATGCTACATTAGATTCTACACCTAATTCTAATATAAAATTTAATACTGGAATGTATTCTGGTTTTGACCAATACAATCAAAATGTAGGAATTAATACCCCTTTAGATTTTTTATATAATGAAAAAACACATAAATCTAGAAATCCAATGGATTCTAATTGGGGAGGAAAAGAATACACTAAAAAAGCATTAAAAGATGGTGATTATAAAGGTAGAGAAATATATAGATACACAGATGTAGCATAATATATAATATTAACTAGTTATATTAGAAACCAAAATAGAGATAGAGATATAGCATAATATATATTATATAATTTTCAATATAGAATCTAAAAATGAATTATATAATTTATATTAAAAATTATATAAAGATAATTATTTAAATCTATTTAATAAGCACTAGTAGTGTAATGGTTATCATACTTGCCTTCCAAGCAAGTGATCCGAGTTCGATTCTCGGCTAGTGCAATTAATACATATTATATTACTATAATATGTATTAAAAATATTATTATTATTATTATAATAAATATGTCATTAACATTGTTATTATTAATTAATAATATTTTACCACCAATTGGTAATAAATATTATACTTCTGTTAATATTCCACTAATCGGAAAACAAAATATTAAATATGAACGAACTAAAAAATTTATTTCAGAAATTACTTTATCGGGTAAAATAAATGAACATGGATATATTTATTTTTATAATAATGATAACGATACATATGAATATAAACTTGATAATACGTTAGAACATTTATTAAAAAAATATAAATGCAGTTTAAATGATCCTTATTATGACTATATAAATGATATGATTATACTAAATATACAAATAAATCTTATTAAATATTCAAAAAAACTTACTTTAATAAATAATCAATGTAAGTTACTTTGAATTTTTTTGCATTATTAAATCTATAAATGTTATTAACAAAATTTATATTTATTATTTCAGTTAATATTATATGAGTTAATATTGGAGTTATCCACCATAATTCTCCTAACTTTTTATTTAATTTATAATCTATTTTATTTTCTAATAAAATACTTCCTATTATACTTGTTAATATTCCTATTATATATTTTTCTTTCCATTTATTCTTTCTTAAATAAATCCTATAATAATGTAATGGCATATGAATAAATAATAAATGTACTTTTGATATAATCGGTTTTTTTAACCATATATAATGAATAATCGACGAAATTAAATACTTTAATTTATGTGGAATATCTTGTGCTATATGATATATTGAACTACCTATTAATAATTTTTTTCTATTTTCTAAATTAATATTAGATATAATTACAGAAAAAAAAATATTAAAAAAAATACTTAATTCTGGTATATCTATTATATCAGTAGCTCCATGACCTATTATCGGGACCAATAATGGATATCGCATTAGTTAATTATATTTATATGAATGTATTTAACTAATTATATTAATTTTTAAATAAAGATTTTATTTCATCATTTGGATATTTATAAAATAAATCTGGTTGATCTTCATAACCGTCTTTAATTAATTCATATTTTCCTGTTGTTGTGCATAAATTATAAATATTGAAATTATCATCTAAATTAAATTTAGTTGTTCTTGTTGATAAATTTACACTAATGCTACCTTCTACACCACTT
>CENF01143958.1_pt1 | contig 14656 bp, 15 predicted proteins | sample 361291 | NCBI WGS metagenome assembly CENF01 (sample SAMEA2619399, study PRJEB7988) | marine metagenome | isolation source: saline water (ENVO:00002010), including | reverse complement strand
AGCCCTGCAATAACTTCCATCAATTGATCAATCTTAGATTCCATATCCAAGATTAGCAGCATATGTTCTTCTTCACGCCGAATAAGAGCAGCATTTTCTCGCCGCAACTCATCGACGCGCCCCTCACCAACAACCTCTTCCAAGTCCTTACGTCGACCCTGCTCATTGGCCAACATAGTTTCCAACTGACCACGTCGTGCTTCAGCCACACGAAACCTCTCTTCCAATTCAGCCAAATCTGCGCGACCGCCAGATTTTGAACGCACATTCACCAATTCCCCATCGAGTGCTCTCGCACGTTGTCTGGCCATTGCAAGCTCACGCTCTAATTCACCCAATTCTTCCCACATGGAAACAACTTCTTCGACCAAACGATCCTTTGGAAATGCATTGAGGTGAGTTAGCAAATCCTCCTTTTTCATCGGAGTTGATTCCGACGCCTCATCAACGCCGACTTCTTCTGCCACCACATCAATCGAGGAGAATCGCACCTTTGCCGCACTTCAATTTTGAGGGAATAATTGGCGAATCATAACCACTTCGACATCATTCTGGTTTCGCGAATGCTATCCGTTTGGGTTAAAACACGAACTTGGGTCGCGAAGGCCATGAAGGCATACCGAGCCATTGGTACATTCCGTAACGGAAGGACCGAGCAAAACTACTCTCTTGATGTCGTAGCCACCGACGAAGATGAGGCAAGACACCTAGTTTACTCTAACTTCGGCAGCCGCCATGGAACACCACGACGCTTCATAAATATCGACTCAATGTCTGAAATCGAACCAACCAACTCAACAGAACCACGAGTTATCGCTCACTTCCGTGACACACATGATTTCTCGGCACCACCGGTCCAAAATGAAGAAGAGTAAATCTTCAAAATCACTCATAACCCAATTTTTCATGGGCGCCGGCAAACCGTTCTTGGTAAGCCTTTGACACATTAGGTGTGAAATATTCTTCCCATTTCCTCAACTTCCCAGTAGAAATATGGGGGTTAGAGGCAATTTGCTCATCACCCATCCTGTTCATATCGTGGGCTACAGCTATCTCTAAGCAACCTGCAATATATTCATCGTCTATTTCCAACCAACGAAAAATCTTCTCAAATTGGCCATCAAAATCTCCAATCAAATCTTCCATCTTGATAGTCAAAACACTATCTTGCTGCTCCCAAGAAATCATTTCATCGATAGTTATCTTAGCAAAGCCATCCATTTCGAAAATCAAACCCCCTTCTCTATCCAATGACCGAATTTTTTCTTGATATGAACGCCCATCCAAACTAGCCACGTAGTTTTCTTTAGTGGCTAAATCCAAACCATCTAGAGGCCAAGGAACTTGAGGAAATGGATGACTGGGGTTTGTGAAATCAGAATTTATACACCATTTCTCAGAACATCTCTGATGGTACAGGAAACCAGAAACTATCACATCACGAGGGTCCCGAATAATCCGAATGCCTTTTTTTCCCGTTGAGAAGAAACCCTTAGTTCCAGTCCCATGAATCACGTGAAGCATATCTGATTTTTTCGGAATATCTTCTGCAACGCCCATAGTACTAGTATACCTCCACCCGATCTTTTCAGCGACCTCCATCATCACTTTCCGAATCAATACCGTAGCCACTTTGTGATATGTGATGAGGAAAACCGGCTCTGTAGGCTTACTTCCAAATGCGCGCCTCAGATCTAATCCAATCTGTTTCACAGTCCAAAGCCCAGGAAAGTACACTTAGATGCCCCTCCCAGCGTCCGGCGCTTTAGAGATGAATATATCGAACAACACCGACATCTAAGCGGAATCGTGAAAGAGGATAGCAATGAGCCCCATACGTGCTCAAGAAGACAGCCATGCGCCAATATTGGCGAATACAGCAGAGCCAGACTCTCATTTCTATGGGTTTTTGGTGTACAACCTTGACCTTGTTAATTTGGCCATTAGCGAGCTGGAGATTCAAAGAAATGGGGTCTGTAATGGGGATTTCTCCGACATATCTTGGCCTATTGGGTATATTCACAGGGGTTGTGGTAATCGTCCTCTCAATTGGTTGGATGTATGACGTGACCTTCGGCTTATGGCGAGAACACCTAACAGTGGTGCAGGAACGAAATCCATTTACGACTTACAAATTGAATGCACCGTTCGGAATTATTCTCGCCCAGACTAACACTATTCTTCGCAAGGTGTCTGAAGATGATGAAGAAGTTCAACGCCATTGCGACTTTGTCGATAGATGGCTTGAGTGGAATTCCGAACAGGAAATCTGGCAACGTACGATGAGTTCATGGAAAACCATCGTAGGCGACGAAGACCCATTTATGCAACATCTATCCGAATCGGCTAGAGAAAGTCTGGAAAAAGCTTCAGACGAACTCCAAGAATTCTGAACCCGGTGTTTTAGATGACAACCATGTCATTTTCTCCTGAAAAAATCGTTGAGATAGCAATCCAAGCCGGCGAGGCAATAATGGACGTCTATGAGAATGCAGAAGACTTCGAAATCACCCAGAAAGGAGACGAATCTCCACTTACAAAAGCAGATATCGCCGCTCATGAAGTAATAGTTGAAGGCTTACAGTCAATCGATTCTACACCTATTGTCTCGGAAGAAGGGAGAGTAGGCGACCCACTTTCAAGCGACACATGCTGGCTGGTGGACCCATTAGATGGGACAAAGGAATTCATCAAGAGAAATGGTATGTTTACAGTCAATATCGCTTTGATGCAACGAAACGGCTCAAGATGGAAACCCCTGTTTGGCGTAGTCCATGCCCCTACTTCTGATACCACGTGGTATGGAGGGGCCCTGACAACATCTCAACGACACGGGCCAGAAGGATCCGGGCCAATGATGGTACAACCGAGTGAAGGTAAGGTGAAATTAGTCGCCAGCGGCTCTCATCGAGGAGAAAAAGACGAATCCTTCGCGGCAGCCGTCGGCGAACACGAATTAGTCCGCATGGGCTCTTCCCTCAAGGCCTGCATTGTAGCCGAAGGTGGAGCCGATCTTTACCCAAGATTCGGCCCAACCTCCTGTTGGGATATTGCCGCCGCGCACGCTGTCGTCTCAGGTGCGGGGGGAATAGTAGTCGGGCCAGACGGAAAAACACTAGACTACGACTTGGTTGAAGAAGTACTCAATCCATATTTCCTCGTTGCCGCTGATAATAGATGGACAGAGGCATGGGTCGAGCACCAATGAAAATCACTCAAGAATCCACTTTGAACAATCAAACCCAGTGGACCTTTCTAGTAAGGCCAAGTCTACATTTACACCTTCGGCCAACAGAGCTCTTTGCTCATCAGTTACGGCCCTCTTTGCAGGGGCCTTGCTTGACAGAATAGGCATCTTGTACACATTTACACCCCTAGTCTGCAATCTTCTGACGATAGGCCCCTTGATGAAACCAGGTAGCAGACTCGCAGCAAATCGTAAAACACGGCCAAACACAGTCATCGGCCGTCGGTCTGCGGCAGTATTTGCATTATGTACAGAATCCAAATCAAATGAGTGAGAAGATATGGAAAGATGATTACAAACTTCTTCTAGAACCATAGAAGCATCATGGCGCATACGATTTGCCTCAATCAACAGAATCGAATCCCTCTCAAAGTGTTCCAACCATCTTGCAACCGCAGCTCCATACAAGGTATCATCAGAAAGACGAGAGTCAGACCAAGCCGACTCAAAATCAGTCCAATCAGCACCATTTTCATGATCTTCCTTTGTATCTAGAATCATATTCCAGTGAGAAACCGTTCGACTAACGGGCTCTCGCAGACAAATGATAAGACGCGCATTAGGCCAATTATTTGCTACACGCGAAGGAGCAACGGGGCAAGCCATTGCATGAACCGAACAATCAATCCGCAAACCATCCCCATTGAAGCAATCCGCATATTCTACCCAATCGGGCTCTGATTCATCTCGTCCAAACGTTCCTTTGTGACTAGCGACAATATTCGGCTCCTTAGGGTCTGAGACACAGATTTCGGGGTGCTGCGTCAACACTTCAGCCAACCAAGTAGTGCCACACTTAGGTGCGCCGAGTAAGAAAGCACCTACTTCAGGTACTTCAGGCATAATGTCCGCCCAAACTACGCAGTTATGAGCATACAGACTCCGAGACACTTAATCAGAGTCGTTTTCCATAACGGAACGAACAGCCTTCAACTGTGTATTTTTCTCTACAACATTCATCTTCAGTAAATCCATAATATCGTTTGCTGATGTAGAAGCCAGTGCGGCCTGCCGATCCTCAGTCGAATCCAACAGTGAATGGCAAGCGAACCATAGAGAGTACTCTGAGTAAGGTGAAAACTCAGATTTCAGAACCGAGAAGACTTCTGAGTTAGACAATTCTTCGTTTCTAAACATACTAGACATCTCGACAATCTGCCACGTCCACATTTCCAAGACATCTATCCAATCATCATCATCAATGACGCCATCCAGTGGAGGCAAAATTTCGACTTCAGCTCTGATGTACAATTTCCCTTCTGGATTTCCCTCAATGTATCGCTCCACAAGCTCGTCAACGGATGGGAAGACATCACCAAAGTCTTCTGCGGGAAGCGCTGCCGGGATTACGTTCACCACTCTAAATCTCCTTTCACCATATGCAGTAAACATGAGATTCGCCCCTTGTTCCTGGAGATTCTCCGCGGAGGTAAGCACACCATATTCAGCAGGAAGAGTCCAACCATGTTCTGATTCTCCGTCGATATTTACGGCGATATAACCAAATTGAGAATTATTCAAAACACAATCGTCAAGCATCTGTTTGTACCTTGGCTCAAACACCCTCAATGGCTCTTGGCACATTGGGAAAATACCCATGGGCAAGACGAACAACGGAACTGTAACGACCTCTGCCATACAACACATGAATCAGAGTTAATATTCAACAGTTGGTATTAGAAATGTCTACAGAACAACCCACTACAATTGACGTAAGCTAATAATAAGCGCGGCTTCTTTCTCAATTAATGAAAAAATGAATCGACCAATCCCGAATCATTCGCCATCCCAAATACCCTCAGAAATCATGAACTCCATGACTTTCTGAGACACATTCGCTCTGTTTCCACCCCTAACTCCAGTCGCAGATACAGCGAATACTTCGGGAGGAATATCATCGGCTTCACGAAGATCGTAGCCTACCTTTCGTCCATAAGAAATTGCTTCGATATCAGGCATAATCCATGCCTCAACATCCTCTCCGTCGTAGCGGTGCTCAATCATCCTCTTGCGCATATCAGCAGAGTAAGGGTCAGATTCGGACACCGGCGTGTCGCGAATTCCTACAACAACCCTCTTTCCTTGGTCTAACTCCCTTTGAATTAACCATTCATGACCAACGTGGAGAGGTTGCCAGCGGCCAGGAAGTAGAACTGCCTTCTTCTTCTCAAATAGATGAGCTAATTGTTCGACCATATCATCAACTGAGCCGCCTTCTTCGCCTGTTGAGTTGAGAGTAATATCGGCACATTCCGGCTCATCGAATGGGTCGGAAATGCCAGTAAAGTTGGAAATCTCTCCAGTTCTTGCCTTTGCGTACAATCCCTTCACATCACGCTCTTCGCAGACTTCGAGGGACGTGGAGACATGCACCATAATTGCATCATCTGGTAGAATCTCAAGGATTTTTTCTCGCACATCTTCGTAAGGGGTGATGAACGAACAGAGAACATCGGTGTGCTTGGAAATCATCTTCGCCATCTTCGCGATACCCAGCAAGTGTCTTTCTCTACCTTCTCGACTGAAGTCGTGATTAGCAAAGAAATCACGAATAGTATCCCCATCTAGTACCTCGCAACCAAAGCGTTCTGCCGCCGCCATTGCAATGGTGGTTTTCCCCGCACCGGAGAGGCCAGTGAACCAAACTACTCTACCCATCGGATATCCTTCCAGCAGTCCGGCGACAGACGAGCCCTATTTGACTACAACGGGGCCCTCGATTAAGCCAAAAATCAGGTTTCGTGGCCGACATGTTCGGTACTCTCGGACCAACATTCAGCATCAGGATCTGCCTCAGGACCTTCTTCATGCAGACATGGGTGATGGTTGGTAAATACATCATCAAAAGTCAACCAAGGCCTAACTATCCAAGCATGAACCATCCAATATTCCTCTAGGTTGATATTTTCACCGCCTCTTTCTTCACAGACTTCATCACTCAAACCTTCCCCCCTGAAGACAAAATCGCTAGGTTGGATGCACATGATTTCGTGCCGGTGCCACCAGTCGTTATCGCCTGAGAAACCATCAGGAGGATTATCCACGGGAGCATGGACAAACCATGCAAAACCAACCAACTGTGCATCGGCATCTTCACCTCCGTACATCAAGAACTCAGGCCTTTCAAATTCAAACACAGAATCTATTCTTGTTCCTGGAAATAGTGGATTTTCAGAATCAAAAGAAGGGTCTTCCATAGAGAAATCATTCAAAATCACATGATGCGTTCCCATGCCTTCTACATATTCCACAGACATACTGTATCCAGCGGCTTCAGCGTCTCCCAAGGTAGGCCATTCCTGAGACCATTCAATCGCAGCCTTCAGCTCGTAGGTTAGCGCTTCACAAATCTCGTCGCTGAGAGCCCCCTTCTCTGAATTTTCATACACACGATCAACGTGATGACCACCAATCCCACTTGAGGTGCACCACCAAGGATCGGTTCCTTCGATATACCCGCTCAGTGGGCAATCAGGAATACCGTCCCCATCAATATCTCCACATATTCCTTCTTCGATGTAATCGATTAAATCCTCTTCATCGTCGATATATCTTCCCTCATTATCGCCTTCCTCGCTTGCGATGCAACCGGAAAATGATGCCAAGAACATCAAGCAGATCATCCAAGGGGCGATAATCTTCATGCTCTATCGCCTTGACTTATCTTAGATAAACAAATCACGACGATGATTCATCGACGGCTTCATTGCACCCTGACAACTCGACGAGCCAATGAGCAACCCCGACAGGGCAGAGTTACAGAGCATCGCGCAACAAGTCGAGGCCAATCGCGAGCGCCTTCAGAATCTTGAATCTCAAGTGGTTCGCTTGGAAGAAGTTCGACAAGAACAAGCCCGCGCAATCATGGCACTGGAAGCAATTCCTAAATCAGGGGCGAGTGATGCAATGATACCTCTAGGAGGAGGCGTCCAAATCATCGCAGACATCCCTTCCGAAGCGGGCGCCGTGATCGATATTGGCAGCGGAATCCAAGCAGAGAAGACGCGAGAGGAAGCCTTGGAGATTTTATCGACAAGAAACCAAGAATTACTACGTCTTATGGACAGCCTGAAATCAGAATTTGACGAGACAGAGAAATTGGTCATTGAACTAGCAACACAATTCAACGACGGCGTCGCCGAATTACAAGATGAATTGCCAGAAACTGCAGAAGCAACAAACTCCGAAGAAAGCGAAAGCAGACCAAAACGCCGACGACGAAAGAGAGCAACAGAGTTTACACTTGATGACTGAAATTTTGAGGTGAAGAAATGGGCTTATTCGACCGCTTCAAAAAGAAGGCCGAAGAAGCCGCGGAAGAGGACGACTTCGCCGTAGAAGAAGACTCAATAGAGGCCGAAGAAGCACTACTTCAACGCCGTCAATTGATGGAAGCAATTGAGAGAGCAAAAAACGCCCCGCCACCTCCACCACCTCCCGGCTTTGAAGAATTCAAGGAAGATGTTGAGGGCCAGTGGGACGATTTCGTGGAAGAACTTCCCGAAGACCCATTCTCCTCTCCGGTCGACAAGAAATCCCGAAAACAAGCCCAACGAGCCGCTGCGGCCGCCAAAGCAGAGGCCGATAACACCCCTGTCGAAAAACCCCCACAAGACCCAATGATTAGTACAACCGGAAGGGAGTTAGTTGCGAATGATACAGCCGAATTCAAAATCGATTTGGGCGAAGCAGAAGTTACACGCGGAGGAAAAGTAATCGCGGCCAGCAATACGCTCGAAGAAATCCTTGAGGAATTAGAAATGGATCTATTGATGGCCGACATGGGCCATGATGCTGTTACGGATGTAATGACGACACTTCGCGGCTCACTAATCGGTGCTCGAATAGCGCGGAAGGCGGAATTATCCGAAGTAATCGAGAGCGCCTTACGAAATTCACTACTTTCATTATTGGAGGCGGGATACTGGGATTTCGATAAAACAGTGAAGTCATTTGCTAACCAAGGCACTCCGGTTTCGATAATGATGGTCGGAGTAAACGGGACCGGAAAAACCACCACGACTGCAAAAATCACCCATCGATTAACCAGTCAAGGGTACTCAGTTGTTTTAGCAGCCGCAGATACCTTCCGAGCCGGCGCAATTGATCAGTTAGCAAATCATGCAGACAGGCTCGGAGTACGTTGTATCCGTAGCCAAAGAGGAGGAGATGCAGCAGCTGTTGCTAGAGATGCATTAGAGAGTGCAAAAGCCAGAGGAGAAGATATCGTAATTATCGATACAGCAGGGCGCATGCAAAACAAAACCAACTTGATGGAAGAACTGCGAAAGGTGCACAGAGTCACGCGCCCCCATCTAGTATTATTCGTCGCAGACGCACTTGCAGGAAACGATGCAGTAATCCAAGCAAAAGAATTCCAGCGCATGCTAAGTTTCGACGGCGCAGTTCTCTGTAAATTAGACACGGATGCCAAAGGAGGAGCCGCACTTTCAATTGCTCACACCACAGGACGCCCTATTGTTCTCGCAGGTGTGGGACAGGGCTATGATGACCTACAAGACTTCGAACCAGATTGGCTAATTGATTCGATACTGTCGCAAGAGGTTTGACCGCGTCTTTCTTCAACAACACCTCTTGTGTCACCATGAACATGTCAGCGGATGAGTCCAAGACCGCCCTCATCGTGATTGGAAACTCAATCACAGAAGGGCGTTTGCAAATGGTTCTCCGCAAGCGCGACTGGAATTCTGAAGTGGTCAAGGACGGAGATAAAGCGGTCGACGAATTCGTCGCACTGAGGCCCGATTTAGTATTCATTGCAGTAGACATTCCTACCCTTGATGGCCATGTTGCGGCGCTGGAGATGAGAGAATCCGACCCGAAGGCCCGCATAGTCTTCGTATCCAGCAGAGGCAGAATCGACTTAGCCGAAGATGCAGCCTATTCAGCCGGAGCAGTAGGCGTTCTTATGACGCCATTTACAGAATCTTCAATCGAAGAATCATGGAGTAGTTGGATGGGGAAAATCCCCGAAGCACCGGGGCTTACCGATTTGGACGCCCTATACCCTACTCTGGAAGACCCCGAACCAGCGCCTCCCGCACTACCTCCTTTACCAGGAATTCCCCCACTCCCTGGAGTCCCCGCACCACCTGTGGAAAACATCGAGCTGCCGCCGCTACAACCAAGTGAACCGGCGCCCATAACCCCGCCAACAAAGAAGAAGCCGAAAGGTCGTTGGATAATCCGATTATTTCTCCTGCTAATAATTTCAGGCGGAGCCATAGGCGGCGCGCACTACGCCGGTATTCTAGATCTAAACTCCCTAATCGACCAATTGACTGGAATGGTTTGAGATAATCATTGACCTTCATCAATTATTTTTGCTGGTACATGTGATACTATCACACTTCCTTCTGGTGCATCGGTAATTGTTTTCATTGACACAGAACTGTCTGTGAGTAAACTCTCATCACCGGCAGACATTCTCAAACCAATTCTCCATCGCTTGATGACTTCACGAAGGAAAAAAAATCCAACAAACAAGAGAGTCACGATGAAAATAAAGTAATTTAAAATCGTCTCGAGCATTATTGCCCCTCACGCTCACAGAGTGCTTCGAAAGATGCACGTGCGTACTCAGCCGCAGCATCGAGCCTAGACTCAGCACGATGGATACCCGATCCGACGATTATCGCATCTGAGCCTGCCAGAATAGAGTCTCTTGGGTGACCATATCTTTGCCCCATATCGCCATCCCCAACTGCAAGATTCACCCCTGGGGTCCAAATCATCTGTGAATCTCCTACCTTTGCTCGTAATGCGGCAACCTCCTCGGAGGAACTGCCGTTGCCAATGAATCCAACCACATTCGGAGAACCTCTCCCCGTAGAAATCACTTCATCAGTGTAATTTGCATTCAGTAGATTGCCACTACTAGACATCTGAGCAAGTAAGAGAACACCTCCAATCTTCTCAACATCTGCCCAGCCCGCTGCTATTCCATCAACAATATCGGGTCCAGAGATTCTGTGGGCGGTTACAATATCCGCCCACGAACGGATATCATGGACACCAGCCATCTGATTTTGAGAGACCTTACCGATATCTGCGAATTTTCGGTCTTCGAATAGTAACAAGTCGTGCTTCTTTGCAGAGTCGACAAGACCTTGCCAAGATTCTCTTGAGAAATCGTCTACCATGTCGACATGAGTCTTTAGTGCTGCGATATGAGGCCCCACTTCTTCGACCAAATCGACCAACTCACCTACACTGCGCAAATCAGCCGCCAGACACACCAATGACTGCTTTCTAGCGGCGGTTTCCATGTAGCGATGGGCTAATGGATTGGCGCAGGAAGTCCAGCGCGCACCCCAGAGGTCTTCGGCTCGCATCAAGTCATTCCGCCAACACGACCGTCTCAAGTCTTTCCCTATAATCCCCCAGTTCAGGCCAAAGGCCTGTACCTGTTTATTGATAGACGGCACGACACAGGAGCGAGTCACCGAGGACAAATCATGGGCACGACAACCCCAGTCTTTTCTTTCGAAGTCACTACTAGGGACCTCGCTGGCCTTCCAGATGCAAGAGGCGACTCAGTCAAGAGTATGTTGGCCTCAAATTACAACCTAAATGTTGAATCTGTGAGAGTAATTCTGGGCTATCAAGTTCGAGCGAATTTATCGCCGGATGAGGCTGAAAGAACCGTTTACGATCTATTTGCAGATCCTGTGATCGAGGAAGGAAGCGTCAACACCCGTTTACTCAACGACTCAACATTATTCTCCGAAGTGCCTCAAATCGTAATTCAAACCGGATTCAAGCCAGGAGTTACGGATAACGCAGGCCAAGCCGGCTTGGATGGATTACTGACACTATTCCCTCACTTAGCAAATGATGCTGCTGTAGCTACAACACGAACCTATGCATTCTGGGGAGTTCCTGAGAATACATCTGCAGAATGGCTAGCGAGTAAATTGCACAATCCAATGATTGAGCGAGCCTCTATCGCTAGCCAAGCAGAGTGTGAGAAATCGGCATGGCCCTCTCTAGATTTCCCAGACCGGTCAGCCCTAGAACAAACTACACCAGAGATTGTAGATTTGGAAGTCTCCGATGAGGAATTAATCGATATATCAGAGACGGGATTACTAGCCCTCAATTTGACTGAGATGAAGGCCATACAATCGCATTATAGAGAGCCATCTGTAAGGAAAGCAAGAGAGAAATTAGGACTACCCCATAACGCTCCAACAGATGCGGAATTGGAGTGTTTAGCGCAGACTTGGTCTGAACACTGCTCTCACAAGATATTCGCCGCAAAAATTCACCACAAAGACACAGAGACGGGCGAAGACTCGACAATCGACTCTCTATTCAAAACCCACATCATGAAGCCAACCCTTGACATTCAGAAAGAGGTTGATTGGCTGCTGTCGATTTTCCATGACAACTCAGGTGTAATCGCTTGGAATGACGAATGGAGCCTTTGTATGAAAGCAGAAACTCACAATTCTCCAAGCGCATTAGATCCATTCGGCGGGGCGATGACAGGAATCGTTGGAGTTAACAGAGACATTCTAGGCACGGGTTTGGGTGCTCGACCAATCGCAAATACCGACGTATTCTGCTTCGGTCCACCAGACTACTCAGGCAACATACCGGAAGGACTCTTCCACCCTTCTCGTGTTTTCCGAGGCGTGCACGCAGGGGTTAGAGCGGGTGGAAACGAATCTGGGATTCCAACCGTCAATGGCGCGATTATCTTTGATGACAGATATCTCGGAAAGCCACTCGTTTACTGCGGGACAGTCGGACTGATGCCGCGAACACTTCCCGACGGAAGAGAATCTCACGACAAAACCCCAACTCCTGGAGACATCGTCTACATGGTCGGTGGAAGAGTGGGGTCGGACGGGATTCACGGAGCAACCTTCTCGAGTTTGGAACTGACGGAAGAAAGCCCAAGTTCAGCAGTACAAATCGGGGACCCGATTACACAAAAGAAAATGCTTGACATGATTATTGAGGCTCGCGATGAGGGACTTATTCAAGTCATCACAGACAATGGAGCAGGAGGCCTTTCAAGCTCAGTAGGAGAAATGTCCGAACTCACAGGAGGAGCAGATCTAGACCTTGCCGTAGTTCCATTGAAGCAAGCTGGTTTGAGCCCTTGGGAGATACTAGTTTCTGAGTCACAAGAGAGGATGACAGTAGGAGTAAGTCCAGAGGACTGCGCGGCATTTGAGGCGTTAGCAGAACTCCACGAAGTAGAGGCCACTGCCGTTGGAACATTCACGGATTCAGGCGCATTTGTGGTCAGAATGGGAGAAGATGTAGTCGCTCATCTTCCAATCTCCTTCCTTCATGACGGCTGCCCCCAATTAGAGCTCGATTCAGAATGGACACCACCAACCCATGCCGAACCAAAACTCCCCGATGTTTCCCAAATGGGAGAAGCCCTTCTTCGTCTAATGGCTCGCCCAAACATTGCAAGTAAGGAATGGTGGGTCCGTTCGTATGATCACGAAGTTATCGCACAATCCGTAATCAAGCCATTTTGTGGAGTTAATCATGATGCACCCGGGGACGCCGCAGTAATCGCCCCGATTCAAGGCCAAACACAAGGTGCTGTAATTTCCAATGGAATTGTACCGAGATATTCAGACATCGATGCTTATGCTATGACTGCGGCAAGCATCGACGAAGCTCTTCGAAATGCAGTATGCGTAGGCGTAGATCTCGATCTTATCGCCGGATTGGACAACTTCTGTTGGCCCGACCCTGTAGAGTCGGCCAAGACTCCTGACGGGCGCTACAAATTGGCACAATTAGTCAGAGCAAATCGTGCCCTAGATGATGTATGTCGGGCATACAACTTGCCGTGCATAAGCGGTAAGGATTCGATGAAGAACGATGCCACATTGCACGGCGAGAAGATCAGTATACCTCCTACAATTCTGTTTAGCCTAATAGGAAATCATTCGGATGTCAGAAAGGCGGTCTCAAGTGATTTCAAGTCCGTAGGAGACAGAATCTATCTTTGTGGTGAATCTCACCACGAACTCGGCGCTAGCGAATTATCCTACATGCTTCGAGACGAGTCAAACGGCGAGTCAGGAATCGGAGGAAGAGTCCCAGAAATTGACCCAAGCCGAAATCTAGCAATGTACAGAGCGCTAACGAATGCGATGGAGAACAACCTCGTTGCTAGTGCCCATGACTGTAGTGATGGCGGACTGGCAGTATCTCTCGCGGAATGTTGCTTTGGCTCCAACTCAGGTGCAGACGTGGACATCTCCTCAATAATGTCCGACTGCAACCAAATCGATGCTTGGGGGGCTCTATTTGGGGAATCTCTAGGGCGTATTTTAGTCAGTGTAAAATTGGATGACTGCGAAGCATTTGAGGCATCTATGTCGGGGCATGCGTGCTACAATTTGGGAACCGTTGTTGATGGTGACAAAATCTCAGTAAACAATGGAGATGATAGGCTATTTTCAACTTCGATGAGTAATTTGAGAAGTGCTTGGAAAGGCACTTTGGATGGAGGCGGCCCGCAATGAATCAAGTCCGTGTAGCAGTTCTTTCCGGCTTCGGAATTAATTGTGAGACCGAGACAATGGCGGTTTTCGAAATGGTCGGGGCGACAGCCGACCGAGTCCACGTAAATCGACTGGTAAATGGAGAAATGAGTCTAGACGATTACCACATCATGGCCGTCCCGGGCGGCTTCTCCTTCGGAGATCACCTAGGTAGTGGAAGACTCATGGGTAACAGGCTGAGATTTGGTCTAAGAGATCAAGTTAGGCGTTTTGTTCAATCTGGTAAGCTGGTAATTGGAATCTGCAACGGTTTCCAAGTCCTTGTCAAGATGGGCCTGCTTCCAGGTGACGAAGAAGTCAGCCTGACACAAACAGCATCACTAGCACTGAATGATAGCGGCCATTACGAAAATCGATGGGCGACTCTAGAGTTCGACCCGAATAGCCCGTGTATATGGACTAAAGGAATCACTAGAATGAGAGTCCCAGTTCGCCATGGAGAGGGGAAGTTCGTCACCAATGACAGAGAACTTCTAGATCGTTGGTCTGAATCTGGGCAACTGGTGGTCCGCTACGTTGACCCTGCTACAGAATACCCTAGTTCAAGCGACGAAGTACTCCCATACCCAATATCGCCCAATCAGAGTTGGAGAAATATTGCGGGAGTTTGTGACCCAACGGGACTCGTCTTCGGCCTGATGCCACACCCCGAGGCTAACCATTCGACATGGCTAGGCGCCACCTGGACAAGGGATGTAGAGGATGGAGAACACGGTGAAGGCGAAGGGCTGGCAATATTCAGAAACGCTGTAAATTATGCAGAAGAAAACCTTCTCTGATGCAATCAGCTTGAACAGGAAAGCATCGAACAACCAACCCTGTGATCAGCCCACTCCGGCCTCTT
>CENF01206083.1_pt1 | contig 14664 bp, 13 predicted proteins | sample 361291 | NCBI WGS metagenome assembly CENF01 (sample SAMEA2619399, study PRJEB7988) | marine metagenome | isolation source: saline water (ENVO:00002010), including | reverse complement strand
ACAAACATTGACTTTAACCCTGCAAAAAATAAATTTGAATCTATTGCTTCAAATGATGCATTAGTTGAAACTCATGGAGCATTAAAACAAATAGCAGTTTCTTTATTTAAAATAGCAAATGACATAAGATTGCTTGGAAGTGGTCCAAGATCAGGATTTGCTGAACTAATACTTCCATCAAATGAGCCAGGAAGTTCTATAATGCCAGGAAAGGTTAACCCAACACAGTGTGAAGCTTTATCGATGGTATGTACTCAAATCATGGGTAATGATAGTACTGTAACTATCGCAGGAAGTCAAGGACATCTAGAATTAAATGTTTTTAAACCTGTACTTGCTCACAAACTTATTGAATCTGCCCATTTGATTGCAGATGCTTGCGATAGTTTTAATGAAAACTGTTTGAAAGGATTAAAGGCTAATAAGAAGAAAATTAAAGAGCATTTGAATAACTCATTAATGCTGGTAACTGCATTAAATAAAAAAATTGGATATTATAAAGCTGCAGAAATAGCAAATAATGCTCATAAAAACGGAACAACACTCAAAGTCGAGGCATTAAAATCTGGATATCTTAGTGAAAAAGAATTTGATGAATGGGTAAATCCAGAAGAAATGATCTAAATTCTACCTTTTAATGCATTGAATGCCCAACCGATTGCTATAAAACCTACTCCAACTACTGAAAATCCAATAGCATATTCAGGATATTTTAAAACCCCTAAAAGAATTAATGCAATTCCTAAAAGTGTTAATATAAAGGAAGCCCAAGCGAAGATTGAATTTTTATTAAGACTCATAATTAATATTTATTTTACCAAATAATTTTTCTGACCAATTTGTCCAATTATACTTTTTTGAAAAGTAAAAAATTAAAATTGGATAATAAATAAACATTGGAATTATCATACTAAGTATATTTGGTTCTTCAACAGAAATAAATACTGCATTTGTTTGTACAGCATGCCAATCAGCTGTTAAAAATAAAAAAACAACTAAATTGTTTGCATAATGAGCTCCAATAGCTAGTTCATTTCCGTCATCCATTAAGGTGAAAATTCCCCACGTCATGCCCATCAAAATATAGGCTACAAGAAATCCATAACCAAGTTTATCAATTTCAGGGTTTAAAATATGTAAAAAACCAAAAATAACAGATGGGATGATAAAAGCTACTGCTCTACTTTTAAAAGCAATACCAAATCCTTGCAATAAATACCCTCTCACTAATAATTCTTCGAATGTTGTTTGAAAAGGTAGAAGTAAAATACATATTAGGAGTAAAATCAAAAATGGTTCTAACTGAAAATTATATTCAAAGGATGAAGGAGAAATTAAATATGATATAAAAATCATTAAAGAATTAAGTGTAAATATTACTAGGAAGCAATGAAAAATTCTAGAATAATCAACCTTTTTTCTTGAGGTTATTAAAGACTTGAAATTTTGATTGTGAATATTTTTTACAACAATAAATAAACCTAAAAATCCAGCTAGGAAAGAAAATAAAAGCAGTGTTAAAACTGTATTTTTACTTCCAATCATAGAAAACATATCATTGGGGTTTTCTAAAGCTTGTAGACTTTCTAAATCAGAGAAATCCATCTGAGATATCATCCCAATTATTAATGGGATAGCTCCTATAAATTGCCAGAAAAGGAAAATAATAATGAAACCAATGAAATATCTCCACCAATCATTTTTAAAGTCTAATGCTTGTTCAATAAACATATGTTATTTATAATATTGATTGAATGTAAGGTATAAAGTATACAGCAAATAAAATAAACATTCCATAAAAAATTTGTAGGTAAATAGTTTTTAAATTAGAATGTATTAATTCCCTAGATTCATAATTTTTGTTCAGGTTAGTAAATGCTGAAAATCCATATAAAAACAATAATCCATTTCCTACATTAAAAAACAAAGAATTGAAATTTTCTATATTACTTTCAAGAAACGATGATAAAAGGAATGATGATGCAAACGCAGCTATCAAAATAACTAAATATCCCCATCTAGCAGCTTTCTTTCCAAAAGTTACTATTAAATGATTTTTTCCAGTTTTTGCATCACTAACAGTATCAGGGAATTGATTTATGTATAAAATATTTGTAGTTAAAAATCCAAAAGGAATACCTAAGTAAATAGCATTATAAAAATCCTCAGAAAACATTTCAACTGTTGTACTTGAAATAGCATAAAATGATCCCAAAGTTAATACAGGCCCAAAAGCTAAAAAGATAGCAACCTCACCTAGACCTCTTCTTGAAACTAATCTTAAAGGTCTTGCAGTATAAAAATATCCTAATAAACCACCAACTAAACCAAGAATCAATGCATTCTGGGCATTAGAAAAACTATCAGTTATATTATAACTATTAAAGAGTAATATTCCAGTAACTAATATAGCTGATAACATCATCTTTCGTGCTAAAGATAATGTACCATCTAATGTAATTAAACCTAATTCAATTGATCTGCTTCCACCAGAAAGTTGTGCTCCTTCTAAAACTGTAGAATTTAATCCAGCATTAAAGTATTCGGTATTTGCGCCATCTGTACCATCTTTTACATCATAGTAATCATTAAACAGATTAGATGAAACATGTAAAAAAACTATACCTAAGGAACATAAAATTAATGATGTAATATTAAAAAGATCATTGCCTGAACCAGCCAGAAATGCTGCAACAGCAAATATTGGAAATAATGAAGCGCTTGTAAAACCACCCCTAGTAATAGCAAAAGCCCATTTTATAAAAATTGTTGAAAACTTAATAGGTATTTCAACTTCCTCTTCAATCGGTACTGTAATACCACAATATCCTGTTTGAGGATTGTTTTTTCCATTTGCAAAGGTTGGAGTAATTTTAATTTGAGCATTAAATTTATTACCATTCTTATTAATAAAATATGTTTTAGTAGAATATTCGCCATGTTTGTTTGCTTGAGATAGCCACATTCCTACATTTTGAATAACAATTTCTCCTGCAGAGAATAAAGAAACTCTTTTCTTTCCTACGAGTTCATCTTTTTTATATCCAAATAATTTTTCGCCATCAGGATTAATTTTCTCTATGACTCCTTCAAGATCACAAATAATTACACTTTTCATCTATTTAATTTAAAGCGCAAATTTAAACTATTGAAACAAATTATTTAAGTCTGTAAATTATTTTTTATCAACTACTATGGTTGTAAGTTTACAATGTGAAATTAAATTAGAGTCGTCATCTATAACTTTTATTTCCCAAAGGTGTGTTTTTTTACCAATATGAATTGGATTTGCAGTAGCATAAACATGACCTTTTTTGGCTGATCTTACATGATTTGCTGAAATTTCTAATCCTCTTATACTTTGATTTAAAGGATTTATAAATAAAAATGAAGCAGCACTTCCAACTGACTCAGCAAGTGCTACGGTTGCTCCTCCATGTAAAACTCCATCAGGTTGATGAACTTTTGAACTTACAGGCATTTTTGCGGTCAAATAATCATTTCCTACATCAATAAACTCAATATTCAAATGCTCCATCAATGTATTATTATTGACTTTGTTTATAATTTTTAGTTTTTGATTTTTACTCATAATTAACTTACCTACAAAAAAAAACGTGTCAATTAGACACGTTTTAATTTGCAATAAAATTTTACTTAACTTCTTCAAAGTCTACATCTTGAACATCATCTTCCCCATTTTTCTTATTAGCTTTTTCATTTCCAGGAGATGCGCCATCATTCTTTGAAGATTCAGCTTGAGCCTTATATAACTCTTCAGAGGCATTTTTCCATGCTTCATTAATTTTCTCTAAGTCTGTCTTTATTGAATCAAGATCTTTTGATTCATAAGATTTTTTTAGAGCCTCTAAAGCTTCCTCAATAGGCTTTTTCTTATCATCAGAAAGTTTTTCACCAAATTCTTTGAGTTGACTTTCTGTTTGAAATATCATAGTATCTGCTGAATTTAAAGTATCCGCTTCTTCTTTAAGTTTTTTATCAGAATCTGCATTCGCTTCGGCTTCTTTTTTCATTTTTTCAATTTCTTCTTCAGTAAGACCTGAAGAGGCTTCGATTCTAATATCTTGAGACTTATTAGTCGCTTTATCAAGAGCTGTTACCTGAATTATTCCATTGGCATCAATATCAAAAGTAACTTCAATTTGCGGTACACCTCTAGGCGATGGTGGAATTCCATCTAGGTGAAATCTTCCTATAGTCTTATTATCCTTCGCCATTGATCTCTCACCTTGAAGTACATGTATTTCAACAGAGGGTTGATTATCAGCAGCAGTAGAAAAAACTTGAGATTTTTTTGAAGGTATGGTAGTGTTCGATTCAATAAGTTTAGTCATCACGCCGCCCATTGTTTCAATTCCTAATGATAAAGGTGTTACGTCCAACAATAAGACATCCTTAACATCTCCTGTTAATACTCCTCCTTGAATTGCTGCACCTACTGCAACTACCTCATCAGGATTAACACCTTTAGAAGGTTTTTTTCCAAAAAACTTTTCTACTTCGCTTTGAATTATTGGAATTCTAGTTGAACCACCAACAAGAATTACTTCATCAATATCTTTTTTATCAATCCCAGCATCCTTAATTGCTTTTTTGACAGGTTCCATTGATCTTTTAACTAAATCTGCACATAATTGTTCAAATTTTGCTCTTGTAAGTGTCTTAACAAGGTGCTTAGGACCTGACTCTGTAGCAGTTACATATGGTAAATTAATTTCAGTTTGTGTTGAAGAGGATAATTCAATCTTTGATTTTTCAGCTGCTTCTTTAAGTCTTTGTAATGCCATTGGATCCTTTCTCAAATCAACACCTTGTTCCTCCTCAAATTCAAATGCTAACCATTGTATAATAGCCTCATCAAAATCATCACCACCAAGTCTAGTATCGCCATTCGTTGATAATACTTCGAAAACTCCGTCACCAAGTTCCAAAATTGAAATATCAAAAGTTCCACCTCCTAAGTCATAAACTGCAATTTTTTGATCTTTTCCTGATTTATCTAAACCATAAGCAAGAGCTGCAGCAGTAGGTTCATTAATGATTCTTTGTACTTTAAGACCTGAAATTTCTCCAGCTTCTTTTGTTGCTTGACGTTGAGCATCATTGAAATATGCAGGAACTGTAACTACAGCTTCTGTAACTGATGTTCCTAAATAATCTTCAGCTGTTTTTTTCATTTTTTGTAAAATCATGGCAGATAATTCTTGAGGAGTATATAATCTACCATCGATGTCAACTCTTGAAGTATCATTATCACCTTTAACTACTTTGTAAGCAGATCTTTTTGCATCATTTTTTGATTCTGAAAATTTACTTCCCATAAATCTTTTAATAGATGAAATAGTTTTAGTTGGATTGGTTACAGCCTGTCTTTTTGCTGGGTCTCCAACCTTGATTTCACCACCTTCTACAAAAGCAATAACAGAAGGAGTTGTTCTTTTTCCTTCAGCATTGGGGATAACAACTGGCTCATTTCCTTCCATAACAGAAACACAAGAGTTGGTTGTTCCTAAATCAATTCCTATAATTTTACTCATAATAAATATTTTTTACATCAGAGTTCAATGATTATGCCAGTCTTATTTACTGCCACAATGTCAGTACTATTTAATTTATTTGAATAAATTTGCTGGAAATATTTTAAGATGTATAAAAGAATTACCACCAACACACTTCATGAAATGAAATCAAAAGGTGAAAAAATCAGTATGTTAACAGCATATGATTTTACATTTGCTAGAATTGTAGATGAAGCCAATATAGATGTAATACTCGTCGGTGATTCAGCATCAAATGTAATTGCTGGAAATGAAACTACAGTCCCTATCACACTTGACCAAATGATATATCATGCTTCCTCAGTTGTAAAAGCAGTTAAAAGAGCTTTAGTTGTAGTTGATTTACCATTTGGGTCATATCAATCTGATCCCACAGAAGCCCTAAGATCAGCTATTAGAATAATGAAAGAATCGGGAGCCCATGCTGTAAAAATGGAAGGTGGAAGTGAAATTGGAGATTCAATTGATAAAATCATCAAGGCTGGAATACCAGTGATGGGACATTTAGGGTTAACTCCACAATCTATCTACAAGTTTGGAACTTACAGCGTAAGAGCTAGGGAAGAAGAAGAGGCTAAACAGTTAGTTCAGGATGCTAAATTTTTAGAGGATAAAGGGTGTTTCGCTACCGTTCTTGAAAAAATACCTTCTGATTTATCAAAAAAGGTCAGTAAAGAAACAAATCTACCATTAATTGGTATTGGTGCTGGAAATCATGTTGACGGTCAAGTTCTAGTTCTTCATGATTTATTAGGTTTAACTAACGAATTTAATCCTAGATTTTTAAGAAGATATTTAGATCTAAACTCAACTGTAAAATCAGCTATCCAAAATTATGTAGATGATGTAAAAAATCTTGATTTTCCCAACAAAAATGAAATGTACTAAATGGAAATTGTTTTTGAAGACAATCATTTTCTTATAATTAACAAAAAACCTGGACAACTTTCTCAATCAGACAAAACTGGTGATCAATCTATATTAGAACTTTGCAAGAATTACATTAAATTAAAATACAATAAAAAAGGAAATGTTTTTCTTGGATTAGTTAATAGAATAGATAGGCCAACAAGTGGTTTATTAATTCTTGCTAAAACCAGCAAGTGTCTAGAGAGAATGAATAAAATATTAAGGAATAGAGAGATAAAAAAAACTTACTTAGCCATTACTGAAAAGCATCCAATAAAAAAATCAGATAGACTTATAAATTTTCTTAAAAAAAATGAAAAAAAAAATAAATCATTTGTTGTTAATAAAGAAACAAAAGGATCCAAAGAAAGTATTTTGAATTATAAACTAGTTAAAGAATTAGATAATTATAATGTATTGAAAATTAACTTGGAGACTGGAAGACATCATCAAATAAGAACTCAACTTTCAAATATTAGTAGTCCAATAATGGGTGATATTAAGTATGGAGCAAAAAGACCTAATAAAGATTTAAGTATATGCTTACACTCTAAAAGTTTAGAATTTATTCATCCGGTAACGAAAAAACAATTAAAAATTGAAGCAAGTTTTCCTGATTTAAAAATCTGGAATAGTTTGTAAAAACATTTATGATTTGTCATCATATTTATTAATTTAGCGCTTCATTGAAAGTTAATGCAAAAAGATACTGTTAAGATTTTTGATACTACTCTGAGAGATGGTGAACAAGTTCCTGGATGTAAACTTGAAACAAAGCAAAAACTTGTAATAGCTGAAAGGCTAGATTATCTCGGTGTTGATATAATTGAAGCTGGTTTTCCAATATCAAGCCCTGGAGATTTTAATTCAGTTGTTGAAATTTCTAAAATTGTAAAAAACGCAAGTGTTTGTGGTTTAACTAGAGCTGTAAAAAAAGATATTGAAGTTGCAGCTGAATCACTAAAAAATGCTATTAAACCAAGAATTCATACTGGCATTGGCACCTCAGACTCTCATATTAAACATAAGTTTAACTCTAATAGAAAGGATATTCTTGAAAGAGCTATAGCTGCTGTAAAGTATGCAAAAAATTTTGTTGATGATATAGAATTTTATGCTGAAGACGCTGGTAGAACAGATAATGATTTTTTAGCATTAGTTTGTGAGAAAGTAATAGATGCTGGAGCTACAGTCTTAAATATCCCAGATACAACAGGTTATTGTCTTCCTAGCGAATATGGAAAGAAAATTAAATACTTAATAAATAATGTTCCAAATATTGATAAAGCTATTATTTCTTGCCATTGTCATAATGACTTAGGTCTAGCTACAGCTAACTCTATTGAGGGTGTTATAAATGGAGCTAGACAGGTTGAGTGTACTATGAATGGAATTGGTGAAAGAGCTGGTAATACATCATTAGAAGAAGTGGTTATGGTTTTAAGACAACATAATGAATTAAATCTAGATACCAATATAAACTCTAAGCTCTTATATGATACAAGTCAAATGGTTTCAGAACTTATGGGAATGATTGTTCAACCAAATAAAGCTATTGTCGGGTCTAATGCATTTGCACATAGCTCAGGAATTCACCAAGATGGTGTTATAAAGAATAGAGAAACTTATGAAATAATCAACCCCCATGATGTTGGGGTTAATGAATCTGCTATTGTATTAACAGCAAGAAGTGGAAGAGCCGCTTTAGCTTTTAGAGCAAAAAATATTGGTTATGATTTAACAAAAATCCAGTTAGATAAGGTATATAATGAATTTTTAAAATTTGCTGATATAAAAAAAGAAGTCACTGACAATGATTTACCTCATATAATAAAATTATCTAATATATAATTCTATGTCAAAAACACTTTTTGATAAAGTTTGGGATTCGCATATTGTAGAAAGTATTGAAAATGGTCCTGATATCTTTTTAATCGATAAGCATTTTATTCACGAAGTTACTAGTCCACAAGCTTTTGATGAACTCAAAAGAAAAAATATTAAAGTTTTTGATCCAAATAAAATTGTTGCTACAGTTGACCATAATGTTCCAACTTTAAATCAACATCTTCCTATCAAGGATGAGCTGTCTAAAAATCAAGTTGAAAAATTAAAATTAAATTGTCTAGAACATGATATAGACTTATTTGGTTTGGGAAATCCTAATCAAGGAATTGTTCATGTTATAGGTCCAGAACTTGGAATTACTCAACCAGGAATGACAATTGTATGTGGAGATAGCCACACTTCTACTCATGGAGCATTTGGCGCAATAGCTTTTGGAATAGGAACAAGTCAAGTCGCACAAGTGCTTGCTAGTCAATGTTTATTGCTTAATAAGCCAAAAAAAATGAGAATAAGCGTCAATGGAAAACTAAATAAAAATGTTACTCCAAAAGATATAATTCTTTACATAATATCAAAGCTTGGAACTAATGGTGGAACAGGTTTTTTTGTAGAGTACAGTGGAGGTGTTTTTGAAAAAATGTCAATGGAAGGAAGAATGACTGTTTGTAACATGAGTATAGAAATGGGAGCGAGAGGTGGGATAATTGCACCTGATGAAATAACATATAAATATTTAGAGAAGAGAGAATATTCACCAAAGGGTGATCAATTAAACTCTAAAATAGAAACTTGGAATAAATTAAAAACAGATAAAAATGCAATATTTGATCAAGAATATTCATTTAATGCTTCTGATATTTACCCAATGTTAACCTATGGAACTAATCCAGGGATGGGTATGAAATACAATGATAAAATACCTAATCACAATAATAAATCTTACTTGAAATCTTTAGACTACATGGGATTCAAATCAGGTGAAAGCCTTATTGGAAAGAAAATTAATTATGTTTTCATAGGAAGTTGTACAAATTCTAGAATTGAAGATTTCAGATTAGTTGCTAAATACATAGAAAACAAAAGAAAAGCAGATAATGTTAATGCTCTTGTAGTGCCAGGTTCTCAAAAAGTTTTAAATCAAATTAAAGAAGAAGGTTTAGATAGTATTTTTACTGATTCTGGTTTTGAAATTAGACAACCTGGGTGCTCTGCATGTTTAGGCATGAATGATGACAAAATTCCACCAGGTGAACTTTGTGTTTCTACTTCGAATAGAAATTTTGAGGGAAGACAAGGACCTGGATCAAGAACAATTCTTTCTAGTCCAATAATAGCGGCAGCAACTGCAATTCATGGAAAAATCGTAGATATAAATAATGAGTAATAATAAAAAAATAAATATAATTGACTCATCTGCAGTACCAATTCCTATTGAAAATATTGATACAGATCAAATAATTCCTGCTAGATTTTTAAAAGCTACAAGTAAATTAAATTTTGGAGAAAATTTATTTAGAGACTGGAGATTCAAAAGTAATAATGAAATTAATAAAGATTTTATTTTAAATAATCCTATGTTTAATGGAAACATATTATTGGCAGGAGCTAATTTTGGATGTGGTTCAAGTAGAGAACATGCAGCTTGGGCTATAAAGGATTTTGGATTCGATGTTGTTATATCTAGTTTTTTTGCTGATATATTTAAAATGAATGCTTTAAACAATAATATTTTACCAATCCAAGTTAGTGATGAATTGCTTAAATATTTATTTGATGAAGTTTTTAAAAATCCAAAAATAAAAATTAAGATAGACCTCCCAGAACAAATTTTAGTAATCAATGATAAATCAATTAAATTTGATGTTGATAATTATAAAAAAATGTGCCTTACAAATGGATATGATGATATTGATTATCTTATTTCAAAAAATGATTTAATTAAAGATTTTATTAAAGACAAATGATAAAAATTGCAGTACTTCCAGGTGATGGAATTGGACCTGAAATTATTAATGAATCATTAAAAGTTATTGAATCAGTATCAGAAAAAATTGATATTAAATTTGAACATACATTTTGTGATGTTGGCGCAATAGCAATTGATAAATACAACAACCCTTTACCTGATGAAACTTTAAAAATCTGTAAAGAATCTGATGCTGTTTTATTTGGAGCTATTGGACATCCAAAGTTTGATAATAATCCTAAATTAAAGGTTAGACCTGAGCAAGGATTACTTAAGCTTAGAAAAGAACTTGGACTATACGCTAATTTAAGACCTGTAAAATCTTACAAAGAACTTTTAAGTTTATCTCCACTTAAAAAAAATGTAATTGAGGATGTAGACATGTTAATAGTTAGAGAATTAACTGGTGGATTGTATTTTGGTGAAAAAAAATCAGATAATAATTTTTCTTCTGATTTGTGCACATATACAGTAAAGGAAATTGAAAGAGTAACCTCTGTTGCTATTGATTTTGCAAAAAAAAGAAGAAATAAAATCACTCTTGTTGATAAAGCAAACGTCTTGGAAACATCTAGGCTTTGGAGAAAAACTGTTCAAGAAATTTCTTTAAAACACCCAGAAGTTCAACTAGATTACATGTTTATTGATAATGCAGCTATGCAAATCATTTTAAATCCAAAACAATTTGACGTAATTTTAACAGAAAATCTATTCGGAGATATAATTTCTGATGAAGCAAGTGTAATTGGTGGATCAATAGGTATTCTTTCATCGGCTTCAATTGGTGAAAGCATGGGGCTTTTTGAACCTATTCATGGGTCATTCCCTCAGGCAACCAATAAAAACATAGCAAACCCAGTTGCTGCAATTCTTTCTGTTTCAATGATGTTAAATTATTTAAACCTTGGGAATGGAGCTAAAATGATTGAAAAAGCTGTAGAAAATTCATTAATAAATAAAGTTTCTACAGCTGACATAAACGATATTTCACCATCAAAAACATCTGAAGTTGGTGATTATATATCAAATTTTATAAGAGAAAATAATTAAATACTATTTTCCGTTTTTTTCATCATCTTCGAATTGCTTTTTCAAATCTGCCAAAGCCTCTATATCGCCAAGAGTTGATTTATCAACTTTATCCTTTTTCTTAGATTTCTTAGGCGGTTCAGGTTTTTCTACTTTAAATGTTGAAGTGTGAGACATGACAATTCTTTTAAAATCACTGTTACACTCTATAACTTTAAAGTCAACTTCTTCTCCTTCAGACAAACTCGATCCATCTTCTTTAATCATATGCTTTTTAGGAACAATAGCTGACAATTCATCTGATAAGATAATTACTGCCCCCCTATCGCCAATAGAATCAATACTTAGTTTGTGTGATGATTCTACTGCATAAGTTTTTAAATATTTATCCCAAGGATTATCAGTAGTTTGTTTATGGCCTAAACTTAACTTTCTTTCATTAACATCCAACTCTAAGACAACTACATCAATTTCATCTGAAATAGCAAAAAGTTCGGAAGGATGTTTAATTTTCTTAGTCCATGATAAATCAGATATGTAAACTAAACCATCTATTCCCTCTTCTAATTCAACAAAAACACCAAAGTTTGTGAAATTTCTAATCTTACCTTTGTGCTTAGATTTTACTGGATACTTAGATGTAATATCAGTCCAAGGATCATTAGATAATTGCTTTATTCCTAAAGACATTTTTCTATCCTCTCTATCTAATGTTAAAATTAAAGCTTCAACTTCATCACCAACATTTACAAAATCTTGAGCTGATCTAAGGTGTGTTGACCATGACATTTCAGAAACATGAACTAATCCTTCAACACCATCAACAACTTCAATAAAGGCACCATAGTCAGCAATTACTGAAACCTTTCCTTTAATTTTATCACCTTCTTTTAATTCAGGATCAAGATTTTCCCATGGATGTTTACTCAATTGTTTAACACCAAGTTGAATTCTTGATTTATCATCATCAAAGTCAAGAATAACAACATTTAGTTTTTGGTCTAATTCAAGTATTTCACTTGGATGATTTATTCTATTCCATGATAAATCAGTAATATGAATTAATCCATCAACTCCACCTAAATCTACAAATACACCATAAGTTGTGATATTTTTTACAATACCCTCTAGAACTTGTCCCTTTTCTAACTGAGAGATTATTTCTTTCTTCTGCTCTTCGATATCTGCTTCAATTAAAGCTTTATGTGAAACAACAACATTCTTAAATTCATGATTGATTTTAACAATTCTGAATTCCATGTTTTTATTTACAAACTGATCGTAATCTCTAATTGGCTTAACATCAATTTGCGATCCAGGTAAAAATGCTTCAAGACCAAAAACATCTACAATCATTCCACCTTTAGTTCTACACTTAACAAAACCTGTAACAACAGTTTCCTTTTGATGAGCATCTATAACTCTTTCCCAAGCTTTGATAGTTCTAGCTTTTCTGTGAGACAAAACTAGTTGACCAGTTTTATCTTCTTGAATATCAACTATTACTTCAACCTTATCACCGATTTTTAAATCAGGATTATATCTAAACTCATTTAAAGAAATAACACCTTCAGATTTTGCATTAATATCTATAATAGCTTCTCTTTCTGTTATATTAAGAACTTCACCGACTATTACATTATCATTGTAAGTGTCAACAAAATTATCATCAATAAGTTTATCAAATTCCTTAATCTGTTTAGCATCTATAGTTTGAATTCCTTCTTCGAACTCATTCCAATCAAAATCATCAGTTTTCTTCATAGCTTTTGAATCTGATTTAGTGGATTCATCTTTAATCTCTTCAACTAATTCTTTTTTTGCTATCTTCTTTTCCACAACTTTCTTTGATGCAGGTTTTTTAGTTATTTTTTTTTCAGCAACTTTCTTTGAAGAAGCTTTCTTTGTTACTTTTTTTTCAGTAGTTTTTGTTGTTGTTTTTTTTGAGGAAGTTTTTTTTGAAGTTGACTTTTTTGTAGTTTTTTCAACTTTTTCCTCTTCAGTTTTTTTTGAAGGCATAACCTATAAATTTGTATTCTGATTTAAATTAGTAAGCTTAGAATCCATCAGAAGATTGTTAATTATATTTATCCTTTTTCGCTCACCTAACTCTAAAAAAGGTATGCGAATTTAATATCAATTTATATTTAATACAAATTTTATATTGAGTATTTATTTAATGAATTGAAGAATTTTCTTAAAAACTTGATTAATTGTTAGGTCATCAGAATTAATAACAATTGCATTTTCAGGGATTACCAATGGAGAATGTTCTCTGTTAGAATCTATAATATCTCTATTTTCAAGATCAGATTCAACTGTATTGATTGTAATATTTTTTTCATCATTTTTTAATTCTGTCCATCTTCTTTTAGATCTGTTTTTTAAAGATGCATCGAGATAAAACTTATATTTTGCATTAGGAAAAACTATAGAACCAATATCTCTACCATCCATTACAATTGATTTATTAATAGCAATTTTTCTCTGTAATTTCAGCACATAGTCTCTAATTTCTTTAATTGTTGCAACAGTACTTACATTATTGGATATTGTTGTATTTCTAATTTTACTCTCAATAAACTCACCATTAATGCATATTTGAAACTTATTATCTGTATTTTTTTTGAATTCAATTATATTGTTTTTCAAACACTCAATAATATTTTCAACTTGAACTTTTTTATTTGTAATCAATTTATTCTCGATAGCTAAAAATGTAATAGCTCTATAAATCGATCCTGAATCAATATGAATTATTGAAAAATGATTAGAAATTAGCTTTGCAAGAGTGCTTTTTCCAGAGGATGATGGGCCATCAATTGTAATTATCATCTAAATAAGTTTTTTATGATTAGTCACTTTATTTCTATGTAATGAAATTTCAATGACTTCTTTCATGGTATTAACATAGTGAAATTTTAATCCTCTTAAATATTTACTATCAATTTCATCTACATTTTTTTTGTTTTCAGAAGAAAGTACAATTTGTTTAATATTTGCTCTTTTGGCAGCTAAAATCTTTTCTTTTATACCTCCAACAGGCAGAACTTTACCTCTCAAAGTTATCTCACCAGTCATAGCAAACTTATCTTTAACTTTTCTTTGGGTTAGAAGTGAAACTAAAGATGTTAACATAGTTATGCCTGCACTAGGTCCATCCTTTGGAGTAGCACCCTCAGGAACATGTAAATGAAAATTATATTTTTTAAAGATTTCAGAATCAATTCCAAAGTCTGTTGAATTAGATTTAATAAATTCAAGGGCAATAGTGGCAGATTCTTTCATAACCTTACCTAAATTACCTGTTATTGAAAGCAATCCTTTACCAGG
>CENF01091008.1_pt1 | contig 14774 bp, 11 predicted proteins | sample 361291 | NCBI WGS metagenome assembly CENF01 (sample SAMEA2619399, study PRJEB7988) | marine metagenome | isolation source: saline water (ENVO:00002010), including | reverse complement strand
AGCCAAAGTTGATCCTAAGAAGTTTAAGAAGTCAAGTGCACCTAAAAAACAAACTTTTGAGATTTCTCCTGAAGAAGCTCAAAAAAGAGTAAGAGAAACACTTGCAAAATTACAAGGGGGAGGCAAAACATCCTCGGTAAAAAACAGGAGAGAAAAGCGGCAAGCTCATAGAGAGGTTGTAGCTGAAGAGACCTCACAGAAAGCAGCTTTAAACCAAACTATTAAAATAGCAGAATTTGCAACTGCTAGTGAACTTGCTAGCATGATGGATGTTTCAGTTACTGAAATTGTTACTACTTGTATGGGGCTTGGGATGATGATTAGTATAAACCAAAGAATTGATGCCGAAACAATTCAAATGTTGGCAGAGGATTTTGGATTCAAAGTAGAATTTGTTGGTGCTGATGTACAAGAGTCAATTGAAGAGATTGTAGACTCTGAAGGTGAAATGGATATAAGAGCTCCTATTATTACGATAATGGGACATGTCGATCATGGAAAGACTTCATTAATGGATTACATTAGAGAAACAAATGTTATCGCAGGAGAAAGTGGTGGTATAACTCAACATATTGGTGCTTATGAGGTGACATTAGAAGATGGTAAAAAAATTGCTTTCCTTGATACGCCAGGACACGAAGCCTTTACTGCAATGAGAGCAAGAGGAGCAAAAGTTACCGACATAGTTGTAGTTGTAGTGGCTGCTGATGATAGAGTGATGCCACAAACTAAAGAAGCTATTAGTCATGCTCAAGCTGCTGGCGTACCTCTTATCTTTGCTATTAACAAAATTGATAGACCAACTGCAGATCCTGAGAAAATTAAAGGAGAATTAGCAGAGATGAATCTTTTAGTTGAGGATTGGGGAGGTAAATATCAGTCGCAAGATATTTCTGCAAAGTCAGGTGCTGGTGTGCCAGAGATTCTAGACAAGATTTTATTAGAAGCAGAGATGCTTGACTTAAAAGCTAATCCTAATAGATTAGCAAAGGGGACTGTCATTGAAGCTTCATTAGATAAAGGAAAGGGATATTTGTCAACTATTTTGGTTCAAATAGGGACCTTGAAAGTAGGAGATTATGTTCTTGCAGGATCTTTTTCTGGTAAAGTTAAAGCTTTATTAGACGAGAGAGGAGAGTCAAGGAAAGATGCTGGTCCATCAACACCTGTTGTATTATTAGGGCTGGATGGAGCTCCAACAGCTGGGGACGAGTTTTATGTTATAGAAAGCGAACAAGAGGCAAAGAAGATTGCTTCAAGAAGAACTCAATTACAAAGAGAGCAAAGTATAAGAACTCAAAAAAACCTTACTCTTGATGAGATTGGAAGAAGAATTGCCCTTGGAGGGTTTCAAGAGATTAATGTTATTGTTAAAGGAGATGTTGATGGGTCAATAGAGGCCCTCTCTGATTCATTGCAACAACTTTCAACCGATGAGATTAAAGTAAATATTATTCAGAAAGCAGTAGGTCAAATCTCAGAATCTGATGTAATGTTAGCAGCGGCATCAGATGCGATTATAATTGGCTTTCAAGTGAGACCATCTTTGAAAGCCCGTAAATTAGCTGAGAATGAACAAATTGACATAAGACTTTATTCTATAATTTATAAAGCAATTGAAGAATTAAAATTAGCAATGGAGGGGATGCTATCTCCTGATTTTGAGGAGAAAATCGTGTGTAATATTGAAATTAGAGATGTGTTTAAGATTTCCAAAGTTGGTAAAATTGCTGGCTGTATGGTGCTTGATGGTTCACTAAATAGAGACACTGGAGTAAGGATTATACGAGATGGGATAGTTGTTTATACGGGCAAACTGTCATCATTAAAACGATTTAAAGACGATGTTAATGAAGTTAAAAAAGGATTTGAATGTGGTATCTCGATTGAGAATTTCAATGATATTAAAGTAGGTGATATTATTGAAGGATATGATGAGGTTGAGATAAAAAGAACACTTACATAATTTATCTTTCTAATAGGGCCTGATCAATTATAATTGATATAGGATGAGCGCCAGGAAAATTTTTACTTATCTTATGTTTCACTTTTAACGCCTCATTTTTAGTTTTAAAATTTCCGACTGTAAGTTTATAGTAAGGAGAGTCAAATGTGATTTGTGCAGGAATTTCAGGGTATAGATTAGTAAATTTGACTTGATAAGGAAGGATGTCTTCACGTTTGGAGGTGAACTTTATTTGTAATCTCCATCCATCAACTCCCCCTTTATCTCTTAAGATTGTTTTGTATTTATGTAGTAAATTAGTAATCCCTTCCTCATCTATACTTATTATGGAGCCTTTAGAGTTAAATGTAGTGTCACTTTGTGTAAACGCTAATAGTGGGATTAAAAATAAGATTATTAGTATTTTTTTCATAGTTCAAAAATATAAAATATTTTGAGTTGTCTTTTAGTATTATTGCAAAGTGAGAAATTCATTTAGATATTATGGTTTTAATAAGTTGGGACTACTCAAAGCTTTACTTAATATATCTAATAATATGGATTATATTAGTGTATTGGTTTCTAATCTTGATAAAAAAGATTCAAATTTACCAAAAGATTATATTAACTATGATATCATTGCCGGAGTTGATAAGCGAGATCTTCTTATTACTAATGATGATTCTTTTGAGCAGTTAAATAATTTTCATTCTCAAAGAGAAGATTGGTTATTTGGTTATTTGTCTTATGATCTTAAGAATGAAATTGAAGAGTTGTCATCCAACAATATAGATAATTTTAATACTGATAATTTATCTTTTTTTGTTCCTGAGTATGTATTGTTATTAAGTGAAGAAACTCTAGAAATACAAACATATTATTCAAAAAATGATTGTGATGAATTTGTTAGAGCATTTAACTTTTCAGACTTGTCCAGTTGTCCGCACAAGGTTAGTCTTAGAAGAAGAGATGATAAGACATCTTATTTGAAAAAGATTAATAGGATAAAACATCACATACAAAGCGGAGATATTTACGAGATGAATTATTGTCAAGAGTTTTACGCAACTGGCGCTAAAGTTGTGGCTGAGTCTATTTTTGCAGAATTGAATACAAGAATGCAGACTCCTTTTGCATCTTTTTTAAAATTAAAGGATAAATATATTTTGTCTGCAAGTCCAGAGAGGTTCTTAAGAAAAACAAAGACTAATATTTTATCACAACCTATAAAAGGAACTCGAAAGAGAGGTGATTCAAAGTTGACAGATGATAATTTAATAGATGAATTAAGGACATCTCAGAAAGATATTTCTGAAAATGTGATGATTGCAGACTTAGTTAGGAATGATTTGTCAATTACTGCAAAAAAAGATACTGTAAAAGTTGACGAGTTGTGCAAGGTGTATACTTTTAAAAAAATTCACCAAATGATAACATCTATTAGTTCTGAGATAGATAGAAATATTAGTTTTACGGACGTTTTAAAATCGTCATTCCCTATGGGATCAATGACAGGAGCCCCTAAGCTTAGATCAATGGAATTAATTGAGTGTTTTGAAGATTTTAAACGAGGGGCTTTTTCAGGAGCAGTTGGCTATATTACACCACAAGCTGATTTTGATTTTAATGTTGTTATTAGAACAATTTTATATAATTTGGCGAATAATTATTTGTCTATTGGGGTTGGTGGTGCAATTACTATTAACTCAGAACCTATGGAGGAATATGAGGAATGTCTAATTAAGGCTAAACCACTTTTTGATGTCTTAAATTTTCAAATCGATGATTAATAAAATTCAAAACTATATTAATAATAAAAATCTTTTTTCAAAAGATAATTATTTGCTTTTAGCTATTAGTGGAGGGGCTGATAGCGTGTTTTTGTTTTTTATTCTTCAAAAATTAGGATATACCATTGAGTTGGCACATTGTAATTTTAATTTAAGAGGCAATGAATCTGATGAAGATGAGCGTTTTGTTAAGGATTTAGGCGAGAAATTTGGCGTTAAGTATCACATTAAATCTTTTGCAACTAAAGTATATGCTAAAAAGCAAAATATGTCGATTCAAATGGCAGCTCGTAATTTAAGATACAAATGGTTTGAAGAATTGTTGGAATATAGAAATCTTGACTTTGTTATTACTGCACATCATAAAGATGACAATATAGAAACTTTCTTTATTAATTTAGTTAGAGGCACGGGTGTTAATGGATTATGCGGAATAAGATCTAAGAATAAAAGTGTTATTCGTCCTTTGCTTGAGATAAGCAGGAAAGAAATAGAATGTTATTTAATCGAGCATAAAATAAGATATCGTACAGATAGTAGTAATTCAGAGATCAAATACCTAAGAAATCAAATTAGACATCAGTTGATCCCCTTGCTCGAGGAGATGAATCCTAATATAAAACAGACAATAATAGATGAAATATCTGTTTTAAATGGGGTAAGTAAGGTGTTTCAACAACAAGTAGATGTGATAAGACATCGAGTTCTTATAGAAAAAGATGGCATTTATAAGATTAATATTTCTGAGTTAATGAAGTTAGAAATTCCAGAAATCTTTTTATTTGAGATTTTAAAACCTTTTGGATTCCATAAGGTTGATCAAATTATAAAAGCAATATGCTCTCAGAGTGGAAAACAATTTTTTTCTGATACTTTTCAGTTAATTATAGATAGAGAAGAAATTATTATTTCGATGTTAGAGAATGAGCATGATGATGTGGAAATTCTTGAGGGAGAAACTGAGATTACACATCCTTTAAATATGGAGTTTATTATCTCTGATAATTTTTCATTAGATAACAACCCAAATATTGCAATATTAGACTTTGAAAAACTATCTTTCCCTTTAAGATTAAGAAAGTGGAAGTATGGTGATAAATTTAGGCCATTAGGGATGCGTAATTTCAAAAAATTAAGTAATTTCTTTATAGACGAAAAATACTCTCTTTTAGATAAACAACAGCAATGGATATTATGTTCGGATGATGCTATTGTTTGGATTGTTGGAGACAGAATTGACGATAGATATAAGATTGATACTAATACAAAAAAAGTGTACATTGCAGAACTTTTATAATGACCTGAGATGTCAGAATTTGATTTTATAGAGAAACAATATTTAGGATTAAATAAAATGGCTTTAACTAGAAGATTAGCTTTGGCTATTTTTTGTTTCATTGCTTATTATTGGCGCGTGAATCATGATAAATCAGGAGAATTATATTTTGTTATTGGGATTGTGATTATTATATTTTCTATATTACTATTATTTGTGCTCCATTTTGAGACAAAGGTATTTAATGGCAGTATAATTTTTGATGGGTTATGGACAGCAAGAAAAATAAAGATTGATATATCAAGTCTAGTCTCTGCTAAAAAAGTTCATTATAGTAAATATATAATTAATCGTGCAGTCTATAATTTACACTTTAAAGGGACAATACGATTTTACACTGGCGGCAATGATGCTGTTGAGCTTACAGATAGAGATGGGTTAATTTATCTGATAGGGAGCCAGAGAGCAGAGGAGTTAAGTGAAGTTATAAACAATAAATTAAAGTAATATTTGTACTAAGATTAATTATTTGTCGTTTTTCATATTTATATATAAAAACTATAAAGAATAAAAATTAAAAAAATGAAACGATTATTAGCTATATCATTTATATTCATTAGCCTATTTGCATCAGCTCAAATGTATGATCCGGTTCAGTGGGTTTTTTCTAAAGAAAAGATATCAGAGAACGAGATAGAGCTTCAATTTAAAGCTCATATTGAGGAAAATTGGCATTTGTATTCTCAGCATTTACCCGCCGGTGTTGATGCATATCCTACGGAGTTTATTTTTTTAAAAACAGAAAATTATGAGCTGATTAGTGAAATGTTTGAGCCAGAACCTATTAGGAAAGCTGATGCTATGTTCGACAATCTTATTTTACCATATTTTGAAGATGAAGTTGTTTTCCGTAAAAGAATAAGAGTCGAATCTGCTGATGATTTCAAAATAAGTGGCGAGATTAGTTTTATGTCTTGTGATGAATCTCAATGTGTATTCCCGCCATTAACTCCTTTTTCATTTGATATAGAAGGCGTAGAGAATGGAGAAAGAGGAAGTATGTGGTGGTTGTTTTTTATTGCTTTTATGAGTGGTTTTGCTGCGCTAATAACACCTTGTGTATTCCCAATGATTCCTCTGACAGTTTCATTTTTCACTAAAAAAAGTAAAACAAAAGCAAAGGGAATCGCAAATGCAATTATTTACGGAATTTCTATTATTGTAATATATGTTGCTTTAGGTGTAGGGGTGTCATCAATTTTTGGAGCTGATGCGCTTAATAATATGGCTACCAATGTGTATTTTAATATCGGTTTTTTTCTATTGTTGATCATTTTTGGAGCTTCGTTCTTAGGTGCATTTGATATTCAATTGCCAGCATCTTGGACTAATAAAAGTATAGAAGCAGAAGGAAAAGGAGGATTAATAGGGATCTTTTTTATGGCATTTACTTTGGCCTTAGTTTCTTTTTCATGTACAGGACCTATTGTAGGGACTTTATTAGTCGAAGCTGCTACTGGTGGCTATATGGGTCCTATTATTGGCATGCTTGGTTTCTCATTAGCAATAGCATTGCCATTTACTTTATTTGCAGCTTTCCCTGGATGGCTAAACTCTTTGCCACAATCTGGAGGATGGTTAAATTCAGTCAAAGTAACATTAGGATTCTTAGAAATAGCACTAGCATTTAAATTTTTGTCAAATGCCGATTTAGTATTACAAACTCATTGGCTGGAACGGGAACTATTTATAGCAATATGGATTGTTATTTTTGGATTATTAACTATGTATTTGTTAGGCTTTCTAAGATTTGCTCATGATTCAGATTTAAAATATATTTCAGTCAGCAGGTTATCTGTAGCTATTTTAACTGGGACATTAACAGTGTATATGATCCCTGGCTTATGGGGAGCTCCATTAAAGATTATTAATGCATTTCCACCTCCAATGCATTATAGCGAATCTCCTTATGGTGTAGGGAATTCTCAAGGGGGTAGTTTGATTTTGGATGATTATATAAAAACTGGTCAGCATTTAGGGCCTCAAGGAATAATGGTTTTTCATGATTATAAAGAAGGGATTGCTTATGCTAAAGAGGCAAATAAACCAGTAGTTATTGATTTTACAGGTTGGGCTTGTGTTAATTGCAGGAAAATGGAAGAACAAGTATGGTCTGACGAAAATGTTAAAAACATGCTTTCTAATGATGTAGTATTAATTTCATTATATGTTGATGAAAGAATGGATCTGCCAAAACATGAACAATACGAAACTACACTTGCTGGCAAAAAAAAGAAGGTGAAAACAACAGGAGATAAGTGGATGGTTCTACAAGCGAATAATTATGGAACAAATTCTCAACCGTATTATGTTTTTCTAAATCATAATGAAGAACAATTGGTAGAACCTGCAAATTATCAAGATTATGGCACAGTTGAGCTATTTACAGATTGGTTAAATAGAGGGCTTAAAGAATACAAAAAATAACATATTATGTCTAAGAAAAAAAATATAACAAAAAAATCAGAAGAATTCCTAAAAGACTATTTAAATAATTCATCGCCAACAGGATTCGAAAGTGAAGGTCAAAAGATGTGGTTAGGCTATATAAAACCATATATTGATGAGCATTTTGTTGATACATACGGAACAGTAGTTGGGGTAATAAATCCTAAAGCAAAATATAAAGTTGTGATTGAAGCTCATGCGGATGAAATATCATGGTTTGTTCACTATATTACAAAAGATGGATTTATTTATCTTAGAAGAAATGGAGGATCTGATCATCAAATTGCTCCATCAAAGAGAGTAAACATTCATACTAAAAAGGGCATGGTAAAGGCGGTTTTTGGCTGGCCAGCTATTCATACAAGAACTGCAGCTGATGAAAAGTCTCCAAAAGTGGACAATATCTTTTTAGATTGTGGAGCTAAGGATAAAGAAGAAGTTGAGAAACTAGGAATTTATGTGGGATGTGTAGTTACTTATGAGGATGAATTTATGGTGCTTAACAATAAGTATTACGTTGGAAGAGCTTTAGATAATCGTATTGGAGGGTTTATGATTGCTGAGGTAGCTCGTTTGCTGTATGAGAATAAGGTGAAATTACCTTTTGGATTATATATTACTAATTCAGTACAAGAAGAAGTTGGACTGAGAGGGGCCCAGATGATTGTTGAGAACATAAAGCCAGACGTAGCAATTGTGACCGATGTGTGTCATGATACTGGAACTCCTATGCTTGATAAAATTAAGCAAGGAGATACAAGATGTGGAGATGGCCCTGTTTTGACTTACGGTCCTGCTGTACAAAATAATTTGTTAGAACTTATTATTAAATCTGCTTCAAAGAATAAGATTCCTTTTCAAAGAGCCGCAGCTTCAAGAGCAACAGGGACAGATACTGATGCTTTTGCTTATGCAACTGGAGGAGTCGCATCTTCTTTAATTTCACTGCCCTTAAGGTATATGCATACTACTGTAGAAAGTGTTGCAAAGGTAGACGTGGAGAATGTAATCCGATTAATTTATGAGTCATTAAAGAAGATTAAAAACAATCATGATTTTAGATATTTGAAATAAAGATTTCTTTATGTCTAAAGCAATCTAAGGTATGATCATTTACAATTCCCATTGCTTGCATCTGCGCATAAATAATAGTAGAGCCTACAAATTTAAAGCCTCTTTTCTTTAAGTCATTACTTATTTTATCCGATAATTTAGTTTTTTCTGGGAGTTTGTTATGTGCGTTAAAGTTATTTTTAATTTGTTTCCTATTTGTAAATCCCCAAATATAATTACTGAAAGTTTCAAATTCTTTTTGCACGTTTAGAAAAGAAATAGCATTGGTTTTAGCTGCATTTATTTTTAATTTGTTACGGACTATACCAGGATCTAATTGTAGCTCTTTTAATTTTTTATTCGAATAGTTAGATATTATTTTGTAGTTAAAATTGTCAAATGCTTTTCGGAAATTTTCTCTTTTCCTTAAAATAGTAATCCAGCTTAAGCCTGCTTGGAAGGTTTCTAATAACAATATTTCAAATATTTTCTCATCATTATATATAGGGACCCCCCATTCTTCATCGTGATATTTTATATAAAGCGGATCTTTTAGACACCACTTACATCTTGTTTTATTATCTGTATCCATTTTTTTGTAATCTGTATCTTAGATTATTTCTAATATTTAGCCAGAATAAATTATAATCTGCGGTATGGTAGTTTTTCATTCTGTAAAAACTAGCAAAAGGGATTTTGATGGGTTTTATCCAGACTACATTATTATAATTGTAGGCAGCTATTGATTTAGGATATTGTAGTTTATGATTTTTAAATAGAATACCTAAATGATTCTTCTTTTTAGAGATAATAGAATCTGTTGCCCAGCTAATAGGGTTTACGCAGGATATACTATCATTAATACTCCAGTCACTTGGGTAGTATCCCTCTGCTAGTGTACGCCATGAGACAAAACAATTTAATTCTTCTGAGGAATTACAAGGAGGGAACTCATCATAGATTTTTTTTATTGGCATGCCTGGAAGATAGCTTATAAGAAGTTGATTTTTCATAGTGTCATTTCTAAGAATAACTTCGTTTAATAGCCTCTCAGAATGATTGGTTCCTTGACTATGTCCAGCTAGAATAAATTTCTTTGAGTTGTTGTGATTTTTCCAATAATAAAGAAATGCATTTTTTACATCAAAATAAGCAATGTCATAAGCTTTATATCCATTTTTCAGATCTGAGTAACCATGAATATGCATTTGTCTATAATGCGGAGCATAGATATTTGCAATTCCTAAAAATACACTTGCTTGATATTTGATAGCAGACTTCCCAATTTTTTCATTGAGTTCTTTATCGTTAATATCTGCATTCCATCTATCTCCTTTGAGATAGATAGTTGGATGAACAAAAAAAACATCTATTTTAGGGTCGTAATTATATAAGGTATCTGTGTAATTCTTTGGTAGAATTGCGTAATGATTTTCTTTGTCAGTATGTTCTGCCCAATATTCTATTTTAGCATATTCAGGAGCATCTCCTACTAATTCTATATCAAAATCTTTTATTGGGGTATTTTTATTTGCACTAGTAATTTTGTAGGTTTTACAGGATTGTATATTTATTAGTACAATTAGACAGAATAGATATTTGAATTGGCTTTCTCTATTTCTCTTTTCTATCTTCCGTGGCATTTTTTGTATTTCTTGCCACTTCCGCAGGGACAAGGAGCATTTCTATTTACTTTTTGCTCAGCTCTTACTGGTTGTGGTTTTTGCGTAGTTTTTTCTTGAGGATTATTTGTGTTTTGCATAGAAGTTGTTCCTTCCGGTCTGCTCATTTGGAGGTTTGCATTCTGTCTTTTTGTATTATCTTCTTGCATGGCATTTGCTTGAGATGGCAAGCCAGACTTAAGTAAGAAACAAACAATATCTTTACTTACGTTTTCGATAAGAGATTTAAATAAGTTAAAGGATTCAAACTTATAAATTAATAGAGGGTCTTTCTGCTCATATACTGCATTTTGTACTGATTGTTTCAGATCATCCATCTCTCTTAAATGTTCTTTCCAGGTGTCATCTATAATTGCTAGTGTAACACTCTTCTCAATTGACTCTGGTATGTTCTTACCTTCTGAATCATGTGCTTCTTTTAGGTTAGTTACAACTTGCAGTGTTTTTAATCCGTCAGTAAAAGGAATAACTATATTTTCGTAATTAGCTGACTGATTCTTATAAATATCTTTAATGACAGGAAATGCTTGATTAGCAATTGTTTCAGATTTATTTTGATATGATTTGTAGCAATTATTAAACACCTCTTGAGTGATTAAATCAGTAGATAGATCCTTAAATTCATCTTCAGATATTGGACTTTCAGTTGCTAGTACTCTTATTAAATTAAGTTTGAAAGCATCATAATTTTTTTCCTGGTGAAGCTCATCAACTATGCCCTCACATGTGTCGTAAATCATGTTTAATACATCAAGTGAAATTCTATCTCCATGTAAAGCATGCCTTCTTTTTTTATAGATCACTTCTCTTTGTTGGTTCATTACATCATCATACTCTAGCAGCCTTTTTCTTGTCCCAAAATTATTTTCTTCCACTTTCTTTTGAGCTCTTTCAATTGATCTGCTTACCATAGAATGCTGAATTACTTCTCCTTCTTCAAGGCCCATTCTATCCATTAGTTTTGCTATTCTTTCTGACCCAAACAATCTCATTAACTTATCTTCGAGAGAGACATAAAATTGAGATGAACCTGGATCTCCTTGTCTCCCTGCTCGACCTCTTAATTGTCTATCAACTCTTCTAGAATCATGTCGTTCAGTCCCAATAATAGCCAAGCCTCCAGCATCTTTCACCTCTTTGGATAATTTAATATCTGTACCTCTTCCCGCCATATTTGTTGCAATAGTAACTGCGCTAGCTTTTCCAGCTTCTGAAACAATGTCAGCTTCTCTTTGGTGCATTTTTGCGTTTAATACATTATGTTTAATTCCTCTTCTTCTGAGTATGGTACTCAGTAATTCTGATATTTCTACAGATGTAGTACCTACTAGTACCGGTCTTTTTTCTTGAGTGAGAGTTGCAATATCTTCAATTACAGCATTGTATTTCTCGCGATTTGTTTTATAAACTAAATCATCTTTGTCGTCTCTAATAATTGGTTTGTTTGTAGGTATAGCAACAACATCCAATTTATATATCTCCCAGAATTCCCCTGCTTCAGTTTCAGCTGTACCGGTCATACCAGATATTTTATCATACATTCTGAAATAATTCTGTAAGGTAACTGTTGCATAAGTTTGTGTTGCGGCTTCAATCTTCACATTCTCTTTAGCTTCAATTGCCTGATGTAGTCCATCCGAATATCTTCTCCCTTCCATGATACGACCTGTTTGCTCGTCCACAATTTTCACTTTATTTTCCATTACTACGTATTCTACATCTTTCTCAAAAAGAGTATATGCTTTAAGTAATTGGTTGATTGTATGTACTCTCTCACTCTTAATTGCAAAATCTCTTAGAATTTCATCTTTAGCTTGTGCCTTTTGAGAATCTGTTTTTTTAGAGTTGTCAATTTCAGCAATACTATTTCCAACATCAGGTAATACAAAGAAGTCTTTATTTTCTGTTGAACTTGTCATGAGCTCTAATCCTTTTTCCGTCAGCTCAATGGAATTTGATTTCTCATCAATTACAAAATAGAGTTCGGCATCAACTTTGTGCATCTCTTTATTTTGGTCTTGCATATAAAAGTTTTCTGTTTTCTGTAATTGAGTTCTTATTCCGTCTTCTGACAAGAACTTAATAAGTGCTTTATTCCTAGGCAATCCTCTAAAAGCTCTTAAAAGGTTTAGCCCCCCTTTCTCGGCATCACCTTCTTTTAAAAGTTTTTTGGCATCAGAAATTACAGTATTAACAAATTTTCTTTGAGCATTTGCTAACTGATCAACCTTATGTTTATATTCATTATATTCATGTTTATCCCCTTGGGGAGTGGGGCCTGAAATTATAAGAGGTGTACGAGCGTCATCAATAAGTACGGAGTCCACCTCATCAACAATAGTATAATGTAATTTCCTTTGAACTAAATCTTCCGGACGCTTGGCCATATTATCTCTAAGGTAGTCAAATCCAAATTCATTATTTGTTCCGTAGGTGATGTCAGCTAAGTAAGCCTCTCTTCTTGCATCAGAATTTGGTTGATGATTATCAATACAATCAATACTCATTCCATGAAATTGAAATAAAGGGCCCATCCATTGTGCATCTCTTTTTGCAAGATAATCATTTACAGTTACTAGATGTACTCCAAGTCCCGTGAGAGCGTTTAAGTAGATGGGAAGTGTAGCAGAAAGAGTTTTCCCCTCCCCAGTTTGCATTTCAGCAATTTTCCCTTGATGTAATACAATGCCTCCGATTAACTGAACATCATAGTGAATCATATCCCATTTAATTTTAGTGCCAGCCGCATCCCAAGTTGTATGATAGGCCGCCTTATCCCCTTTTATAATTATAAAATCTTTTGTTGGGGCTAGTTCTTTATCATTCTCTGATGCAGTTACTTCTAGGGTTTCATTTTCAGTAAATCTTCTTGCAGTTTCCTTTACAATTGCAAATGCATCCGGTAAGATAGTATTAAGTATTTCTTCAATTTTTTCCAGAATAGTTTTTTCAAGAGCATCTATTTTTTTGTATAGTTCTTCTTTTTGTTCGGCTGGAATCTCTTTTGAGCTTGATTCTTCTTTTAATTTCTTAATTTGAGCTCTTTCTTCTGCAACAAAATTATTAATTTGGGTTTTTAGATTTATTGTTTTGTTTCTTAGTTCATCATTTGTTAACGGGGATAATTGTTCATATTGTTTATTTATCTCTTTAACAATAGGAGCTATTAACTTAACATCTTTATCATATTTGTTGCCAAATAATTTACTTAGGACATCTAAAAAACCCGCCATATTTATGTTTCAATTTTAAGTAAGTAAATGTAGTGTTTTGCAATAGTATACAAAATAAAAGAGGCTGAATTCGACCTTGGTATTAATATTCTTCCTCATTGAAGAAGAAATCATCTTTTGTGGGATAGTCGGGCCAGATATCTTCAATAGTCTCCCATTGCATCCCAACCTCTTCTTCCACTAGTTCTCGTAAGTTCTCTACCACCTCCATGGGAGCTCCTGAACGTATTGCAAAATCAATTAACTCATCTTTGGTTGCCGGCCAAGGCGCGTCTTCTAATTTTGATGCTAATTCTAAAGTCCAATACATTTTAATATCAAGTTAAGTTTTTGCAAAAGTATATTTTTTATTGAATAGGAGATGATTTTGTTAATTTTTTTCCCACTCAATAGCAAGTATCTTATTTTCCATTAGAATGAAGCGGGCTAAAACGAATAAATAATCTGACAATCTATTTAGATACTTGATGTGTAAGGAGTTGATTCTTGTTTCTTGTGTTAGAGCAACTAAATTGCGTTCAGCTCTTCTGCAGACTGTACGCGCAATATGACATTTAGATACTGTAGGGAACCCAGATGGAAGGATGAAATTCTTTAAAATAGGTAATGCTGCATCCATGTTGTCAATTTCACTTTCTAACATTTTAATGTTTTCTTCTGTTATATTTGGTAATTTCATTTTCTTATTTGACCCGTCAAATGCGATGCAAGAACCCATATTAAAGAGTTGATTTTGGATTTTAAGGAGTGTTTCTTTTTGGGATTTACTAATCTTTTGATCAAAGATATTACCAATAAAGGCATTTAATTCATCAATAGTTCCATAGCATTCTAGTCTAGCATGGTTCTTTTTAACAATGCTACCTCCTAGTAATTGCGTATCTCCCTTGTCTCCTTTTTTCGTATAAATTTTCATAATTAGAATCGTATTGTATAATGTTCTTTGCTTAGTTCTGATTTTATAAACACAATGCCAAGATAAAACAAATCAACAGTTAAAGTAGTTTTTTTGTCTGATTTTATATGCTCCCAGGCATTTTGCATTCCTTTAGACCAATGAATATCATCAAAAATAAAAATAGTATCGTTATTTGCATATTTTAGACATTCTTTAAAATATGTAATTGTAGGCTGTTCTTGATGATTGCCGTCAATAAAAACCAAATCAATTTTAGTAATTTCCTTCAGTTTTTTTTGTAAAGTATTTTGAAAATCGCCTGATGTAATAGTAATATTTTTTGCATCTAGTTTATTAAAATTCTGTTTAGCAATTTTTATTGTTTCTAA
>CENF01211837.1_pt1 | contig 14801 bp, 8 predicted proteins | sample 361291 | NCBI WGS metagenome assembly CENF01 (sample SAMEA2619399, study PRJEB7988) | marine metagenome | isolation source: saline water (ENVO:00002010), including | reverse complement strand
GAAGATGACTTCCGTAAGAACGGTGGGGTTATGAATCATGAGACTGTAGAGTCTATGGGCAAACGTCGCAAACCATTTACTGTCGATTACACAGGATTCGGTTGGGTTCTCATACGTAAGGGTGTCTTTGAACGTCTCGAATATCCTTGGTTTGCTCCTAAGATGCAAGTCTTTGAGTCTGGTAAAGTACAAGACATGTGTGGCGAAGATGTCTCATTCTGTCTAGATGCCAAAGAAGCAGACGTTGAGACTTGGTGCGATCCTCGTATCAGAGTCGGTCACGAGAAGACAAGGGTCATCTAATGAACGCTGGAACCTTATACAACTTGTACTATGATAATGAGGTACTTTATCAGTGCCTCACTGAGGATGAGTTGGGCGAAGTTCTACAAGACTTAGCAGACCGCTTTTTCTCGGACGAAGAGAATAATATAAACCCAGACAAAATTGATGTACAACCACAACGGAGATAAAAATGCCCGTCAAAACTAAATCAGGAGCATGGGGATCTTCCCAATTCGTAGAGACAATCCCCAAAAAAACTCGACAAGGAAAAGGTAAGCATACAAAATATGCCGCAACGTCTCGAAATAATTCACAAAAGAGATATAAAGGACAAGGAAGATGAATTCAGAAGAACGAACCGCCGCAATCGCTCGTTTTCCTAAAGAATATAGAGAAATGAAAAAAGGTAAATTAAGTAAGAGGCAAATAGAGTTATTAGATGGTTCGTCAATTAAATCACATGAGGGAATGGTATTCGGTCAAATGTATTCCGAATGGAAACGATCTAGGGGATTGGACTAGTCATATGAAAGACATCCAATGGTCTGCTTACATACTACTACCTTCTAATAGATTACAGAAGGTAGAATTTGTTTGCGAATCTAACTTAAGACAAGACGCTGAAGCAAAGTGTAAAGCAATGTTTGGTGTTACTGATGTCAGACAACTCAAGAGGGAATGGTAATGAACGATTGGAGAGAATGGGGATTATTATCCTCTATGTTAATAGTAGCAGTCATGTGGGTACAAGTACCACAGTGGGCAGATGATTGGGCAGTGTGTGCTGTAGATATACCTGACGCTAAGTGTCATTGGTATGTTGCATCACCTGATAATACTTTTGGTGAAGGATTTGATTGGGAGGATGCACCTTGGTTTGATGCTAATGGTCTTAATGATGTAGCACCAATGCAAGAAAAAACAGTCGTAGAGAAACTACAGGAACAATGAGTTTTGATAAAGTTGAATCCGTTACTATTCCTAACTTTGGTATACTCGAATTAAAACTAAATGATGAGAGTATTAAAGATTTAGAAGATTCTGTTAATAATATACCTAACCGAGACGATGAACGATTTAATCAATATCCTTTAGAAGATCCAGAACGTAAAATAGGTAAAATAGCATATGATGCTGTTGATGAATATTTAAAGAAATGGGATATACCTGCAAACGATAGAAGTACGCATAGACATAAACTAGGTATACACAAACTCTGGGTTAGAATCAATAAACCAGGTGACTATGTAACCTTGCATCATCATCAAGCAGTATTCAGTTTTGTTATATGGGTTAAGATACCAACTGATTGGAGAGATGAAGAGAAGGGTTTTAATATGCACCCTGATGCAAGTGATTTTATGTTTACCTATAGCGATATTATGGGTCAACACCACAGAAGTAATTTTAAATTAGATAAAACTAAAGAAGGTACAATGTTATTCTTCCCTAGTGATATAAATCATATGGTATTCCCTGGTTATACGTCAGATGATTATCGTATATGTATTGCTGGGGATTTAGTGTGGCATTCATTGTATCCTGATTTAAATACTGAACAACAAATGTACCTTTTACACGAAAAAGACCACTATCCTTTCCCTTCCGAGTATAATCCCAATGAGAATGAACGACCAAACTAAAATAATGTACGCTCTAGAGCATCTTGCCCATCTATATGACCTTACAGAAGACAATTATTGGGAAGAATACCTTTATGATAATATAAGGAGCATAGAAGTCGTTTTAGAGGCACAATTAGACGGTATTAATAAGCGAAAATTTGGAAGATAAATATAAAGGTCTTGGATATAGAGGAATGTTGATGGAAATCGAAAATAGAACACTAATTACAGAGACTGACTCTGATCACCAGTTGAAAAAGATAGCAAAAAGGAACGTTGATTTGCCTAAAGAGGAACTTTATGATCCTTCAACGCAAATAACTGATTGGGAAGTGACTAAATAGATATTAAATAAAGTATTAAATAAATATCATGCCCGTAGAGAGGTCTAGTGTTGGATTCAAAGACATTAGTTTATCTTTAAAGAGGAATCCTCTTACAAAAGATCTACTAGTGCTTAAAAATGAGTCTGCTATCTCTCGTTCTGTGCAAAATCTTGTATTGACTCTACAAGGTGAGAAGATGTTCGACCCTAGTTTGGGTTGTGCTGTAAGTAGACTCCTTTTTGAGAACGTAGATTCATTTACTGCTGACAATTTAAGACGAGAAATTGAAGCAGTTATTAAAAACTATGAACCAAGGGTAATTATTGATAATGTAAAGGTAATACCTGATTTTGATAATAATGCAATGGATGTGACATTAATATATCTGATAATTGGTATTGATGTACAACCACAACAATTATCATTCGTCTTATTACCTACTCGATAGATGGCATTAGTAAATTTTTCAAACTTAGATTTTGACCAAATCAAAACGCAGGTAAAGAGTTATCTGCGAACTAACAGTGACTTTACTGATTTTGACTTTGATGGGTCTAATTTTTCCATCTTATTAGATACTTTAGCATATAATACTTACATATCAGCATATAATGCCAATATGCTGTCTAATGAGGTGTTTATTGATGGTGCAACACTAAGAGAAAACGTTGTATCATTAGCAAGAAATGTCGGTTATATACCTAGATCTAACGTTGCTGCAAAAGCAAAGATATCATTCTTCTTATCTACTAGTAGTTTAAATATAAATCCCACTTCAATTACTCTTAGAAAGGGTATTGTGGCAACAAGTGCTGCTAATTATGGTAATCAGAGTTATACATTCTCTATTCCAGAGGATATTACTGTTCCTGTATCGGGTGGTATTGCTTCTTTTGATGCAATAAGCATATATGAAGGCATTTATCTAACAGAAACCTTTACTTATGATGCTTTAAACAAAGATCAACGCTTTATTCTCAATAATACTAACATTGATAGTAGTTTATTGAGAATAGATGTAAGAGAATCTAAGGAAAGTTCGATAACTAGGAAGTATAAGTACGTAAACAATATTACTGAACTAAAAAATACCGATGATGTCTTCTTTTTAAACGAAATTGACGATCAAAGATACGAAGTATTCTTTGGTGACGGTGTTTTTGGTAGAAAATTACAAGATAAGAACTATATTGTTGCCTCATATATCACTACAGTAGCACAAGAGGCAAATGGAGTGTCTGAATTTACCTTTGTAGGTAGATTAAAGGATAATAATGGTAACGTTGTTAAACTTTCTTCTCCAATTGTGACTGCAGATGAGTCATCTGGTGGTGGTACAGCGATTGAAACTATTGCTTCTATTAAAAAGTTTGCTCCTAGGGTCTATGCATCTCAAAATAGGGCAGTAACAGCAACTGATTATGAGACAATTTTACCTCAAATATTCCCTGAGACTGAATCTGTCTCTGTTTATGGTGGTGAAGAGTTAACTCCTCCTAAATTTGGTAAGGTTTATATTACCGTAAAACCAAGAAATGGTACATATTTACCAAACAACATTAAAGACAACCTAAAAATTGCTCTTAAGAAGTATGCGGTAGCAGGAATTGTCCCAGAATTTGTTGATTTGAAGTTCCTGTATATTGAATATGACACTTCAGTCTACTATAACATCAACTTAGGTACAGCACAGCAATTGCAAAGTGTTATATCAACCAATATTGATATGTATTCAGAATCTACAGATTTGAATAAGTATGGATCAAGGTTCAAATACAGTAAATTCCTCAAATTAATTGACGACTCTGATCGTGCAATTACATCAAACATTACAAACGTGAGTATAAGGAGGGATTTAAAGGTATTACTTAATCAGTTTGCTGAATATGAGATTTGTTTTGGTAATGAATTCCATGTTAAAAATGCTACTGGTTATAACTTTAAGAGTTCTGGAGTCTCTATTAGTGGTATAACTGGTACTGTTTACTTCAGTGATATTCCAAATAAGGATATGATGACTGGAACTGTTGTTATTTTTAAATTAGATGCCACACAAACTCCTGTAGTTGTACGTCAGAATGCTGGTAAAATCGACTATAAGAAAGGTGAGATTACTATCAACGCTCTAAATATTACTGCTACTACCAAGAAGGCATCTGGAGACCAAATAATTGAGGTCTCTGCTATTCCTCTATCCAATGATATCATTGGAAAACAGGATTTATATCTACAATTAAGTACATCTTCATCAACTATAAATATGGTTTCTGACACAATTTCCTCTGGAGCAGAGCTCTCAGGATCGGGATATATAGTATCATCTAGCTACACCGACGAGGAATACGTAAGGTTGTAAAGATATGCAAAATAGAGTAAAAGCCCGTCACCTAATACAGGATCAGGTTCCTGGTTTTGTTAGGGATAATTATCCCGAATTTCAAGGATTCCTTAGATCGTATTACGAATCTCTAGAGGAACCTGGTGGTCCGTCAGATATACTTAATAATATTGACCAATATGTAAGATTAGAGAATTTATCTGAATTGGTTTATTATACCGACACCACAGATGGTGTTGGTTTATTTTCTGATGTAATATCAGTAACTAATACACAAGGATTTCCTGAGACTCATGGTTTAATACAGATTGATAGTGAGGTTATAACTTATCAAAGTAAGACACCAACTACATTTGTTGGTTGTGAGAGAGGATTTAGTGGAATAACATCATATAAAGGGCAAACAGACGATAGTTTAACATTTAGTGATACTGAGGTATCTGAACATGTTAGTGGTTCAGTAGTATATAATCTAAATTCTTTATTCTTATTTGAGTTTTATAAAAAGTTTAAAGGACAATATGCACCAGGATTTGAAGATTTATCATTCTTTGAGGAAGTTAATGAGAAGGTTATAGTTTCTAGATTAAAAGATTTCTACTCTGCAAAGGGTGCTAGTTCATCATTTGATATTCTTTTTAAGATACTTTTTGGTGTTGATATATCAGTTGTTAAACCAAGAGACTTTTTATTACAACCATCAGATGCAGATTATCGAATTGTTCGAGATCTTGTAGTACAAAAGATGACTGGAGATCCAGAAGATCTTGTTAATAGAACTCTTTTTCAAGATGAATCTGGTAAAATCCAAAAAGCAACTGGTTCTATTACGGCAGTTGAACAACTTATTAAAGATAACAAATCATATTATAGATTAAGTCTTGATTATAATCCTGATATTGAACTGTTTAAATTTACTGTTCATCCTAAAACAACAATTACTTCAGCAGTTGGTTTAGGGCAGGATTATATTGATGTTGACTCAGCTCTTAGTTTTCCAGATTCTGGAACACTTAATGTTTATATTGATAGTACTGAATATTCTATTACATACACATCTAAGTCTTCTAATCAATTCTTTGGTTTAAATTCTCCTATTGAAATCCCAATTACTAGTGAAGTAACAACTCCAGATTATGCATTTGCTATTGATAATGATGGTAATGATATAAGAGTTAAAGTAACTGGTGTTCTTGGTGAATTGGTTTATGATGCTACAGCATCAAACTATTATCAAGCAGGTGATCAAGTTGAAATTATATCTTTAGGATATGACTCATCACAGCAAATTTACAAGAGTTGGATATCTAATATTACTCCTGAATATGACATATTAGATATTGTAAAATTAACTAATAATATTAATGGTGCGGCACAATATAGATTAACTACATACGATGAACATATATTTACTCTAGGTGATATTGGTACTTTAACTGCTAGTGATGGATCTATCTACGATGTAGGTGTTCTTGCTGTAGGTGATGAAAAAACTTTTGATGTTAATTTACCTGCAAATCTTGTAACTGCCAATTTAAGATTTACTGTTAGAAGAGGAATATCTAAAGTTATAGCGACAAATCTTCCAAATCTATCAAAAGTATCTGCTAATTTACAGAATGTTTATACATCATTAAATCATGGTGTTAGAGATGCTTATGTAGTCTCTCCTTCCTTACCAGATTACTTTAATACTCCAATTGTACCTAAAGACCAATCAGTGACCTTTAGTGGGCAATTTAACGGGTTTGAGATGAACATTGGTTCAAACCCATTCTATAGTGGTGACCCTGTTTGGTATACTGCAGATAATAATATACCTCTTAATATTCCAGAAGGTCAATATTATATTAAAAAGGTTAATGCAAGTACAATTAGTCTTGCAACAAGTAAGTCAAATATAAGAAATGGTATTTTTGTAAGAGTTTTTGGTACAGTAACTAATAATAAGATAGAATTGCTAGATTTTCATAATAAAGAAATAAAAAGTCAAAATATTGTTAGAAAATTTAGTAAACCTGAAATACCCGATCAATCTGAGTTAACAACACCAGGACAAATAGGAATGTTCCTTAATGGTGTTGAATTATTAAACTATAAGTCTAGTGATCTAGTATATTATGGTCAACTTGAAGGTATTGATGTTGCTTCTGTAGGTGATTCTAATTACGACATTATTAATCCACCTATATTACATATTGAAGATGGTGTGGGTGCAGGAACTTCAAATGTAGGTACTGGTGCAACTGGTGTATGTAACCTTACTGGTTCCTTGAAGCGTATTGATATTATTGAGAAAGGATTCGATTACATATCATCTAGTGGTAATCCAACTGTATCTATTTTTGGTGGAGAAGGTGATGGTGCAGAAGCAAAATGTAACTTATCTAGTGTTACTCATAGAGTACAATTTAACACTGCAGCAGAATACTCTGATGTAAACCTAAATGAGAATACTATTGGTTTTAGTACTCATCATAAATTAAGACCACAAGAAAAAGTTGTATATAAGAGTATAGATCAGACAGTTGTTGGTGGTTTAGTTGATAAATCGATTTATTTTGCTGGTATAGTTGATGAAAAGACAATTAAATTATTTGGTAGTTATAAAGATGCTGTTGCTGGAATAAACACTGTAGATTTTACTGGAAATGGTGAAGGTCTTCAGTTTATTGAATCATTTGATAAGAAGAATATAGTTTCTTCTGTTGAAGTTGTTAATGGTGGTTCTGGATATAAAAACAAAACACTATACTTTAGTCCTTTAGAAGTTAATATTAGTGATAATGTTTTAAACCTGAAAGATCATGGGTATAAAAACAAAGAGAGTTTAATCTTTATTAATGAAGGGGGATCATTCCCTGTTGGTGTTGCTTCAACTACAGTATATTTTGTTAAGGTTGTAGATAAAGATAATATTAGACTTGCTAGAAAGGTTGTTGTTGGTGCAGGAGAAAGTCTCTCTGAAGATTACTTCTATACTAATAATAGATTCTTTGATTTCTCCGATAGCGGAACTGGAGTACACAAATTAACTTATACACCAATTATAGTTAGTGTTGATGGTCCTATTGGAGTCCAAACATTTGCAGGGCAAGATTTTACAGCAAAAGTAAGACCAGTATTTACAGGTTCTATTGATTCAGTATCTTTAAGTAACAAAGGTAATGGTTATGGTGATAGTGAGATTATGAACTATAACCGTCAACCAGTAATTAATCTTATTAACGGTGTAAATGGTCAATTAACTCCTCTTGTATCTTCTAGTGGTGAGATTATTGACGTTATTATCAATAATCAAGGTGAAGGATATAATTCAATACCATCTTTAAAGGTTACTGGTGATGGTGCAGGTGCAATCATAAATCCAGTTGTTGTAGAAGGAAGAATTACTGAAATTAAGATTATTAATGCTGGTTTTGGTTATAAAAACACAAATACTTTTATAGAAGTTATTCCAACTGGTAGTGGTGCTAAATTTGATGCTAAAATTAAATCTTGGAATATTAATTTAGTCCAAAGACTACTTTTATCAGGTGGAATTGCTGCAGATGATGGTGTTCTTGCTCTTGGATTAGCATCAAACAAAGAAATTGAATATTGTCATGCATTTGCACCTAGAGAACTAAGAAGAAAACTTCTCTCTACATCTGTTGATGTAGATGGTTCAGTTCTTTTTAGAGCAGACATCTTTAATGAGTCAAATACTACAAAATATCACTCACCTATTGTTGGATGGTCATATGATGGTTATCCAATCTATGGTCCTTATGGATATGCTAATAGAGAAGGTGGTGCTGTAAGAAGACTTAATTCTGGTTATGAGTTAAGAGTTGATGTGTCTGGGATTAGACCTCCTTCATATGCATCTGGAACTTTTATAGAAGATTATACATTTATTGGTGGAGGAGACTTAGATGAGCACAATGGACGCTTCTGTAAGACCCCCGAATTCCCAAATGGTACATATGCTTACTTCTTAACTATAGACTCTTCACAGGAGGTTGCAGGACCGTTTGCTGGATATCTAAAACCAGTATTCCCTTATGTTATTGGAAATACTTATAAAGGTAAATCAAACCGTTATAACTTTAGTCAATTCTCTAGTTTAGACTTTATTGATATTAATGATAGTGGTTGGGTTAGATATACTAGTGATTATGCTATTAGAGGTAATAACTCTAGGTATAAAGGATTCATTCAACCTAACTTATTCAGTGAAGGATTTACTGAAGTAGTTGCTACAACACCAGGGTCTGTTGAGACTGTTAATATAATTGCACCAGGTGATAAGTATGCTATTGGTGATAACATATTCTTTAATAGTGAAGGAACCGAAGGTAGTGGTATATATGCAAGAATATCTGAATTGAATGGTAAATCTGTTAATACAATAGGTCTTAATGTTGAAGAACAAGAAGGAATTCAATTCTCTCCAATTCTTGGTAAAGGTAGATTTGTTGGATTTGGATCAACTGCTCATAATTATTCTGTTGGAGATCTTGTAAACATACAAAATCTGAATATTTTAGCAACAGAGTTTAGTAAAAGTTATACTGTTGGTGTTAGTACAAACGTATTAACTTTATCAAATGATCTTGGAACCGCAAGTGCTACAGGAATCACTACTTATATCGAAGTTGTTGGAACATTAACATTCCCAACATTGGCAGTAGATGATGTTTATGTATCAAATAATGAACAATTTAAGGTTTTAAATATTGACACACAAAACTCTAGAATTAGAGTAAAAAGAAATATTGATGGTTCTTCACTTAATCAATCACACTTAGCAGGTGATTTATTCTCTGAAAAACCAAACAAGTTCACTATCAATACTGGTTATACTACAACAACTCAGTACAAACTAGATAGATCTCTTTATTTTAATCCAGAAGATTCATTTGGTCTGATAAGTGAGAACTTAGTATTATATTCTGATCCTGTATCTGCAACTCTTAGTGGAAGTACTTGGAGTAAAGCAGAAGTTGGTAATGGAATAGGAACAGTAACATTTTACCATTCTAAGACTCCAGATGGTAATATTTCTGCTGCTAAGGTTGGAATTGCTACAACAACATCTGCCACAGATACTATTGTAATTCAAAATGGTTTATTTACACTTTCTGGTAATGTTCATACAGCATCTGCATTCTTAAAAGGTGATCTAGGTGGAGAAGAAGTATGGATGATTCTTCATGATACTGCAGTAAATGTTTACTATCATCAAAAGGTAACTCTTACTAGAGAGTGGAAGAGATTTAAATTAACCACACTTACCAATGCTAACCCACATAGAATGAAGTTTGGTGCTGATGGTATTGCTGTAGGATCAGGAACAACAATTAGAGCAACTTTAAATAGCACACCTACCTTCTATGTTGCAGGTGTACAAGTAGAGCAAAGTGAGTGGATGTCTCCTTACATATCAACTTATGATACTCAAGTTTTAAAATCTGCTAAAAAAGTCGGTAAAACATATTATCAAAATCCAGGCGCAAACGTAGACAGTTTTAGTCCTCGTTTAGATGCAATTCATATTCCTGGACATGGTTTATTAACAGGAGAGAAGATAATTTATAATGTTGGTGCTGGTGGTAGTGGTCCTCAAGTTAGTGTTGGATCAACTAATTACTGGTTAACTGATGATACAACGTTATATGCTGCTGTGATAAATCAAGACTTTATTGGTATATCAACCAATCAAGTTGGTGTAGGAACGACTGGAACCTTTGTTGGTATTGGTACTGATGATATTGGAATCTTAAGTATTGACAGTTTTGGATCTGGTAAAGAACACTACTTTAGGACTTCTTATACTGATACCATTACTGGTGATATTGTTAAGAAAACAGCAACAGTTGCTACTGCTGATACACATGGATTAACTGATGGTGATACAATTAATATTGAAGTTAAGTCTGGCATAACAACAACATTTATTGTTAAGTATGATGATGGTAATAGAAGATTATTGATAAATCCAGTGGGTTTTGCTGAAACCAATGTTAATACTACTAATAACTCCATTACCATGTATGGTCATGGATATAGACAAGGTGAGAAGGTTCTTCATAACTCAGCAGCACCTTCTGGTGGATTAGAAGATTCTAGGATGTATTATGTCATTGTTATTGACGAAGATACTATTAAATTATCGGATTATTTTTATGAGAAATTAAGTTCTGCTGATGATTTATCAATTGTTGGTATAACTACAAGTTCTTATGGTAGGTTGAGTGCAATCAACCCAGAAGTTCAAGCATATAGAAATAATACAGTTGTATTTGATATATCAGACAGTTCTTTAGCAAATAGTGGATTCCCTGCATTTGATTTTAATCTTTATACTGATGATACGTTTACTAATCCATTCTTTACAGTAGAAGAGAATGTTGGAATTAGTACTTTAACACTTGATTTCCAAGTTTCTAAAAATGGTATTATAGGTCAGCAAAATGCTAACTTAACTTTAATTATTGATGAGAAAACACCTTCTAATCTCTATTATGGTGTTGAACCTCTTAGGAATGCTGGTGCATCCGCATCTAAGGTAGAAGCATTTAGTGATGAATTTAATATTATTAACCCAAATAGACTAACTATTGTTGATAGTAAGTTTGATGGTAGTAAAACTATTAGTGGAGTAACTACTAATTCATTCAATTATACAATACTGGAGACTCCTGAGAGAAGTACTTATAATACAGTTAATGGTGAAGCAGCAATTAAATATACAACTGATTCAACATCTGCTCGTGGTCCAGTCGGAAAGATATCACTAGATTCCACAGGAAGAGGATATAAAAAATTACCATATCTTGATAGAGTTGTTAGTATTGCAGGAACTGGAGCATTATTCCTTCCTAGAAGTACTAGTATTGGTCAATTAAGTGAAGTTGTCTTAACTGATATTGGATTTGACTATCCACCTGATACTACATTAAGACCTGCAGCAGCATTACCTGCAACTTATAAAATTGAACCACTATCTAAATTCCAACTTGTTAGAATTAAAGATCCAGGAATTAACTACTTTATACCACCAGATATCGTTGTTGTTGATGGTTTTACTAAGCGTGTTAATAGTGAAGCATTCTTAAGATATAATGTTGGTGATACTGAAGTAGAAGTTGTTAGAAATACAACTGGTTTATATAATGTTACTCCAATTCTAATGCCAGTTAATAATCCTAATGGTACAAGGATTGATACACTAACCTTTAATAATATTAGTAAGGATGTTCAGGTTGCTTTTGCTGTAACATTCTCTACTGCAGAAGAATTCCCATTTGCTGTTGGTTCTGAAGTAATTGTTGAAAATACTAATGTACAAGCAGCATTCCCTGGTAGAGGATATAATTCATCTGCCTATGAATATCAGTTATTTACATTAACTGAGGCAGACCCAAATATTGGAGGAGACTTCCCAACAATTACCTTTAATATTAAAGATATGTTGAATCCTGGAGAAGATCCTGGATTATTTGATAGTTTTGATTCATTTGGAACAGTAACACCTAAATCATACTTCCCAACATTTGAAGTATTTCTGGAAAAGGATTCATTTGCAAAGGGTGAGGTTATAACCGCTCAAGATAATAATACAGGTGTAGTTCAAGAGTATGATACAAAGAACGAATTCCTTAAAGTAAGATCTTCAGACCAATTTACTGAAGGTGATGTTATTATTGGTCAATCTTCTCAAAACCAAGGTTTAATATCATCTGTTGATGGTATTAGTGGTCAGTATAAAATTAGTTCTAATAGTATAACCAAAAAAGGATGGCAGAAAGATACTGGTAAGTTAAATAGATTCTTCCAGAGAATGCATGATAATGACTATTATCAGTATTTCTCATATTCTGTAAGATCACCAATATCTTTAGAAAAATGGGATAATTTAGTTAGTAACTTAAACCATACTTCTGGATATAAAAAGTTTGCTGAATTATTAGCAGATTCTTACGATCCATCAATAGTTGGAATGGGTACTGGACAAGATCTTAATGCATTTATTGCAGTATCTGACTTAACAAGTGTTGTTGATCTTAATACTATTCAAGATTTTGATACTGCAAGAGAAAAATCAATTACAGTTGAGAATAAATTAGTATCTAATGAGATTCTTTTTGGATTACCATTCTTAGCAAAATATCAAGAATTTATTGGTAATAGAGTTCTTCCTATTGATGACTTTAGTGATGATTTTGATGGTAACAAGAGAAATTTTGGGTTATTCTGTCAGAATAAACCAATTTTTGATATTACCTTTGATGGAAGTGATTCTGCTATTGTAAATGTTAGTGAAGAGTCTATTAATCTTGGAAATCATTACTTTGTATCTGGTGAGGAGATTGATTACATTCCACCTAATAATGACTTTGCTAATGCGATTGATATTGATGCTACAGACTTTGGTCCAGGAATAGGAACTACTACTAAGTTGCCAGGATCATTCCATGTTGTTAAATTAGATAATCAAAAAATTCAGGTTGCAATATCTGCTACAGATTCTTTAAGGTTTAATCCTGTAGTTGTTGGTATTAATAGTGTTGGTATTGGAAGCACTCATAGATTTAAAGGAAAGGAACCAAATAATAGATTACTTATAACAGTTAATGGTACAATTCAATCCCCAATTGTATCTACTGCAGTAACAACTGCTGTAGGATCTGTTGCTGTTGGTATCGCATCTACAGAGATGAATGTAAGTGGTATAACATCTATCTTCAGTGGTGATCTAATCAAGGTAGACGACGAGTTAATGCTTGTTGCTGGGATTGACAAACCAAACAACTTATTGACCGTTAGAAGGTCATGGATGGGTAGTATAGCAGCAACTCATACTGGATTCTCAACTATTACTAAATTTACTGGTAATTATAATATTGTTGACAATGATATTCATTTCTCTGAAGGATTATGGGGTGATATTCCAGTTGGAATGGGAACAACTGGTAGTAGTAATGAAATTGATTATACTGGACTTACAACTAGCAGTAGATTTAGTGGAAGAGTATTTTTAAGATCTTCAATTAACGAAGCATTTACAACTAGTTTTGTTAAAGCATATGATAATAATCTCGTATTTGATGATTTATCAACAAAATTCAATGGTATTACAACATCATTCATCTTACAAAATAAGGGACAGGATATTGATACAATTACTGCTGGTAATGCAATTATATTAATCAATGATATATTCCAAGGTCCACAAAGACTTGGTAACCAGATTACAACAATTCCTGGTGACTATAAGATTGAACAACACAATGGAGATACTCAGACGCTTCTAGGATTCAATGGTGAGGTATCTGATTATAGTAAGAATGAAGATATTAATGTCAATGATGTTCCAAGAGGTGGAATTATTGTTAGTGTTGGATCTACTGATGGTTATGGATTCCAACCTCTAGTTGCTGCAGGTGGTACTGCAATTGTCTCTAGTGCTGGTACTATTACTGGTATTGGTATTGGTCTTACTGGATCTGGATATAGATCTGGATTACAAACAGTTGGTGTTGCCATTCAAACTAGAAGTGTAGGAATAGCAAGTTACACTTATGTTGGTAATGCAACTATAACAGGTGGACATGTTACTGATATAGTTATTGATAAAGTTGCTAGATTCTATAAACCAAGAAATATTATTAATGTTGGTTATAGTTCTGTTACTGGTGTTACAACTGTAACAACAACTCAAAAGCATGGTTTAAGTCTTGGTGAAAGAGTTACTATTGTTGGTGCAGCATTTACTTGTGATTATTATCCACCAATTAATATTTCTAACGCAATCTACAATAATACCACTGGTATTATGACAGTTACGACAGGAATCACATCTGTTAGTGTTAGCAACTTCCTGTATACAAATACTACTGGTATTGGAACTATTACTACTGCAACTCCACATGGAATTGTGAAGCAGACTGCTATTGGTAGAACATTTGCTTTAGCAGGTATTGCAATGACCTGTGTTGGTTATGGTCAAACATTTGCAGTACATAGTGCTCAATATGATCAAACAACAGGTATTGCTACAATCTTTACTATTGGTAATCATGGTTTGACTGCTACTGATGATGTTAAACTAAGGCAGTTAAAATTTACATGTCCACTTGGTGGTGCTGAAGGATATGGTCAACAATTTGGTATTAATAACTTTACTTATGACAATTTAACTGGTTTATGTACTGTAACTACTGCAACATCTATTGCAGG
>CENF01144329.1_pt1 | contig 14860 bp, 5 predicted proteins | sample 361291 | NCBI WGS metagenome assembly CENF01 (sample SAMEA2619399, study PRJEB7988) | marine metagenome | isolation source: saline water (ENVO:00002010), including | reverse complement strand
CACGGGCTTTCATAGGGAACCCACCGTTCCCTCTAATTTGTCAGCCATTGCGTGGCTATATCAAGAGTTCCCGAGCCTGATTCGGGCTGTTTTTGGATAGTTTTCCTTCAAGGAGTCAGTGCAGCGAGTTCGGCTCGGAATTTTGTCGAGCCCATGAAGTGGAGTACTGGAGTCGCTAGAGTCCCAATAATTAGAGTGCCCAAAAGTAGATTTGACCACAATTCGATCCCCGTTCCAAATGAGAAGAATAGTAACCAACCTGCAAGAAGAAAACCCCACAGCCTGAAGCGGCGAGCGAACAGTGCTGAACGTGCTCGAACTAATTCGTTTGAGTATAGCGCTGTTTCCTCGCCTTCAGCCAGCATATCGTTCTCGGTAGCACAACGAACGCAAACCTGGTAGCGGGGGCCATTACCACTAACGAACTGAGAGTTCGGGTAGTTTTGGGTGCACATGCGACAGACTGGCATAGACGTCAACCTTGCCAGCGAACATCGCTCCTTCAACGCTACGGTCGTCTAACCTGTTTGTTGGGCTCAAACTTGGTAACTTTGTTTGAGAAATTAAGGAATGACCTAAGCAAGGCTAGTCCATCTGGACTGCCGACTGATTCAGGGTGGAATTGAACTCCCTCTATCGGAAGAGAGGGATGACTTAATCCCATAATCAGACTTCCAGATTCATCCCATGAGTTTGCTATGAGGTCCTCATTCGTCGCCTCTAGAACCAAGCTATTGTAGCGCATCATTACAACCTCCTCTGAGGCATGTTGGAACAGACCTGAGCCGTCATGAGTGATTCTTGATGGTACTCCATGAACTGCGCCCAGAGGAGATTCAATTAGATTCCATCCTGCTGCAAGACCAATTGCTTGATGCCCCAAACACCAACCAAGTATTGGAATTGGGGAATGCAGGATTTTCAATCTGTTTTGCAAGGCTCTGTGGGCAATTTCCATGCTTAGAGGAGAAACTTCTGGGCGAGAAGGACCCGGTCCAATTATGATATGTGTAGGACGGTAAATGTCTAACCAAGTGTTGACTTGAGTTTTTGTATCGATTTTTTCAACTGGTCTGCCCTCAACGATTGTCACCTTTGCTCCGAGCCGATGTAGCGATTCTGCGATATTGTTTGTGAAGGAATCGAGGTTGTCCACTAAGAGAACGTGATAATCAATTTCCAAACCGGACTTCTTTGGAAGTCCTGGGGATATTCTACCCAATGCTCCTTTGACCTTGGGGAGAGGAAGTATGCCAACTTCCCTCTCGGGCAATTCTTCACTACTGAATCCAGTTCGGAATCCCCACGTCGCTTCGGTTACTGCAGCTGCCTTCCAGCGTGCTTCCTCGACCTCGTCGGCAGGATTTGAATCGATTACAACGCCTCCACCTGCTTGAACCGTAGCATACCATGATTCCGGACCACTGCGAGCCTCCATAGTTCGAATTAGGATATTCCAATCGGCCTGCCCAGCGCTTTGGTTGAGATGGCCGATTGATCCTGTCCAAGCACTTCTCGGCGAACCCTCTAGTTGATCGATGGCTGCCATAGTCACAACCTTTGGGCAACCGGTGATTGATCCACCGGGGAATAGGGCAGCCAAAGATTTTCCAGCACTATTGTTAGGACTAATTTTTCCCTCCACACCAGAAACCAAATGTTGCACATTTGCCAAAGCTTCAATTCGGCAGTCAGACCAATGTACACTACCACTCTGACAAACAGAAGAAAGGTCGTGCCGTTCCAAATCTACCAGCATCAAGTGCTCGGCCATTTCTTTTTCTGATGATGCTAATTCTAACCTTAGAGCAGAATCTTCCTTCTCGTTCTTTCCCCTTGCCCTCGTTCCCTTTATTGGTCTGGTTGAGACAATTCCAGATTCAAGGCGCATCAATCTCTCAGGAGAGGCTGAGGCGACTGCCCAACCGTGATCTGCTAAGTACAGCCATGAGGAGAAAGGAGCGGGATTAGAATGGGTCATTCTCCGGAATGTATCCCACGGTTGACCAGACATTTCACCTTGCCATCTGCGGCCATAATTCACCTGATAGAGGTGGCCGCCACGAATCGAATCACGGATTTTCTCGACCTTTCTGGCATGTTCAGAATCGCTCTCACTATCGGGCACTATTGATTCTGGTTTGGCTGGCATTTGTAAGTCCGAAAGTTTGGGTGATTCTTGCTCTAACCATTGATGCCCCTCAATCGCAATTAATCGCAATTGATTGTTAGCACGTTCGTGTATCCACCATGCATCACATCGCCACAAAACGCCTAGTAGCGTACCAGGTTCAGGTGTATTCGCCAATCGAATAGAATTTGACCAACGACCTAAATCATATCCAAGTAAGCCAGCGAATCCACCTGGAGTAATCGAGTGTTGTTCATTCAGTTCTACTTCTATTTCATGCTCAGCGACAATAGACAAGGCTTGCTCTAATGTTGCTGGATTATACTCCTCTTCTGTATGCCATCGCCCTTCTACTAGTCGCTGACGAACTAAGTTCAGCGGAGGAGGATTTCCTAGGTATATTTCACCACTAAGCGCAGAACCTGTGGGGGCATCTTCTCCGTACGGTTCGAAGAAAAGAAAGCGAATGCTATCCAAGGCTGGAAGCATGGACTTTTGTGACAGGTCAGTTACAGGCCCACCTGAATGAAGAAGCAATTCATCTCCTTCACGGGTTCTAGCCTGCAACATGGAAATTAGAGGAGATTCATGCGAGTTATCCTCTGTACGTTCAATTACTCGCATATCAGCCCTCCAAATCTTCTAATCTCATCCATGCGGTCTGTAATCGATTCATCCAAGTGTTGTAGGCCGCTTGATACAATCTACCATTTGGTTGACCAATTTGCCTTCCATCAATTTCACCTAATGCCTGAACACCTAAGCCACTTCCTAAGACTATCATCTCAGAAGCCCGTAGCAACATTGGTAGAGTCAGTCTAGCTTCCCTAACTGGTACTCCAGCACTCTCGATACCTTCTCTGATTTGTTCTAGAGTAACAGAGTCTAGTGCACCTTCCGAGGGCTTTGGATAGTAAGCAACTCCATCGTTATCCAGCAAAATAGGCATACACCTATCTCCATCAACTAGAATATCTCTATCGAATAGAAGGGATATATCCGCTCCATGCTCTTTCGCTGCCTCTCGAGCATCAAAATATGGTTGCCAATCGCCGTGTTTAGTTCCTCTTACTGAACCCTCCCATCGAGGTGCTGCAAGACTAATTGCTCTCATTGGATTGGGCCATTTTCCGTTTACTCTAGGAATTAAATTGACTTCGCCATTCGGATTGACTCCGATCTTAATCAAAAATGGCGCCTGATTTTCTCCAACCGCTGATTCGCCCGGAATATCCGCCTTACTGAGCGCTTCGAAAATAAGTTCTGTTAGTTTGTTTGGAAGATTGAATCCTAATCTCTCAGCGTGTCGGAAAAGACGAGCAATATGCAAGTCGGCTGCTAATAGGCGAGAACCTCCATCCCAAGCGATGGTGGTGAATACCTCGGAACGGGGATCGCCATCCATAGACCTCGATAGATGAATAGGGCTTCAACCCGATGCTAGTACAATCAGAGCATTTCGTCTAAGAAAGATGTGTCAATATCATCGTCTTCTGATTCTTCTTCATCCAAGTCATCGAAGTTCAGGTCGTCTGCCATGTCATCGAGGTCCCCAAGGTCTAACTCTTCTTCATCCCCGAGTAATTCGTCCATAACGCCACTATCTGCGGATGGTGTTGACTCTACTTCCTCTTCCAATGGGGCTCCTGCACTAGCCATAGTCTCGGTGTAATCGCTCTTGCTTTCATCTGAAGAATCGTCTTCCTTGCGCCTAGCATTAGCGACTAGTCCGCCATCAATTTCCAATTCTTCAGCACCGAAGTCTTCGTCATCTGTAAGGCCAGCCGCCTCCCGCTCCATTTGCTCTTCCAACTCGACTTCTAGGGCGCCCATCTCCCAAGGCTCAGGGGCAGAAGCTCCTCTTGGCCTGATGAACATCATTGCACCGATTAGGAACATTACTACTGAGAGTGCAATGATTACCATGTTCATGTCGCCTGCTAGTATTCTATCGACCCAGGACTCACCTGCGGCATCATCGCCTGGTTGGGTAGTACCAAAGCTGGATTCTTCCCATGGTGGAACTTCTACTGGGTCGGCATAGAATGTGTGAACTTCTCCATTATAGGTTACAATCTCAATCCAATATGTCTCTTCACGGTCAATCATTTCACCATTGAATTCATTGAGAATCAATATCGTATCTCTCATACCAGACTTAACCAGCGAAGCGTTTCTAGTGTCATCGAACGATTCTAGGCTGACAAAGGCGTAGTAACTTGCATACATTGGATCCTCGGCATTATCCCAGGTTACCTCTATCAGAGAACCTGCAGCATTCCAACTGGCCCTAATTCCACTAACATCTGGACACTCTGGACACGGGTCTGCGGATAGTTCGTCTGCAAGTTCTATCCAAGTACTGGCGAGATTGTCCGTCCAAGCATTGCCTGACGAATCAACTGCTACCACTGCAACATAGATTCGACGGTTTGGTACCAATGGTGTAGCAATGTCATCACCATAGGCTGAGAACTCGGTTAGTAGGACTGGAAGGTCCTGTTCTCTATCAACGATCATTGCGGGTTGTAGGTCATCGGTTCTTTGCAACAGAACCGGAGTATCGATTACCGCGTAAATCCAATATTCTGCGATGTCAGAGGCGTCACTTGATGGGAATTCTACGAACATCGCATTTCCAGCATCATTTGGCCTATCTCGGAGTACCGGAGCTTGGAGTCGGTCGGGCGGAGATACATCTCCGCGATTATCCATTGGAGTAACTAAGACCATATGTTCCGATAAGCCACTTAGGTGCACATTTCCAGATATATCATGAATAGTTACAGTGACATAGAGAGGAATCATAGATTGGATTGGACCTACTTCTAAAGTATCTACAGAGCTTCCATAAAGAGCACTTTCTGCAGTATATTCTAATTGGAAGTTGGCTCCAAACTGACGCTGGTTAATGACTACCAAACCACAATCAGATGGGTTTTCACTACAGGATTCCCAAATCTCGGTTACGTTGTTCAATGGGTACTCGGAGACCCAAACTGTGTAGAATGAGAAGTCATCAGCTGATGAGCGATTCCAGCGAATATCAATGGCTGAACCGTCATCTTCTGGATAATCCCACGCATCGAGTCCAGTGACTCGATCTGGAGGTATTGCTTCTCCGTCGAAATCAGCCTCAGGGGTAGCATCTACGACGAGTACGTTGTCGACGTCACCATTGCCCCAATCGTCAAAGGCTACGACTCCAATCCAGTAGACTATTCCATCGATTAGACGACTTTCGCCCAGAGAATCAATGATGATTGAAGTCGTTTCACAATTATCTGTATATCCTGCAACGGGCCAACCATCTACCGTTGAAGGGGGTTGGAAGCCGGAGGCTGGTAGAACATATACTGTGTAGTAGGTGCAGTCCTCCTCAGTATTTGCATCCCAAGAGACATTGATTCTACCACCTTCATCGTTCGGCACGTCGATGGCTGTTGTTCCAGTAATCGGCATCGGCGGAATTCCATCATCGAGGCCACCTGCGGTAACCACTGGACCAATTATTGTGGCATTATTGATTGAAGATTGTCCTGCTTCGTCTACACACACCACCGCAAACCAATACGGAACTCCACCTTCTAATTGCAAGGCGGTTGTGTTCCCAGTACTCCAATGGAATTCGAATGGGTCTGAAAGTCCGACTACGCTGGTAATTTCTTGTTGCACGGCCCAAATCCTAACTCTATCCGGGTCAAGTTCAGTACAGGCAGCCCATTCTAGGAAAATGGTACCAGCCGCCCCACCCGAAGCTGGATTTGCGGTCATCCAAGCCGGAGCGGCTGGAACCTCGTCTGTTGGAGTAATATTTTGTGGGTATGTCATTGGAACGCCCAATGACCCATCTGCGTATTCAATTACAACTGCTGCACGGTATTGGCGATCATCCCGCAATTCTTCCGTTACACCAGCATTGTCCGCTCTTGTTATGGTTGCATTTGTGCGGGACCATAAGCCCGACCTAGTGTATGTAGAGAATGAATCTAAGTCCTCTTGAGTTGGCTCCCATAATGGGTCAGCGGTTGAATCCCATACATACAACCTGTAGGCGTGCCATGCAGCATCTTCTGCTGGTAACCAAGAGGCCTCGATTACACCTCCGCCATCATTTGGTCTATCGACTAAATTGGTAATTACGGTTGGAACCTCGATTCGTTCCCAATCGTAGGTTATACGAACCTGCATTGCTCCATCTTGAGGAGACTGCATTTGGACATGTAAAATCGCAGACGATGTGCCAGGACCTACCGCAGATATCGCCGATTGGAAGGCCTGTTGTATTCCTCCATTACTGGCGGCTAAATCCCAACTTCCAGTATAGTTTAGGGAAGTTGAGCGAGCCCAAACCCATGCACCTCTTTGAGGTGCTAACATGGTCATAGTTTCGACATGCATTGGAAGTTTTCCTGGTGCTGAAGCGCTGGAGCTTTCAGGAATCTGAATAGGATTGTCAGGGGTGACTAGTACTGTTGCCATTCCTGGGTGAGTTGTATTTGTGATATCCCATGTTCGCCCACTGTACAACAAGGTCAACGGATCTGCACGGCGTTGATTTTCTCTTGCTGTCTCTTGCAAACTAACAGTCGGCTTGTAGACATGAAGGCCGTCATTTCCTACAGCATAGAATCCACTGAAGTCGATGTGACCTCCCTGAAGGCCGGTTATCACTCGGTTACTAACTACCTCATGTCTTCCGTCTACATCTACAACATCAAGTCCTCTTGGACTCATAACTACAAGATATTGACCATCACTATGCATTTCGTATGGAGGCCAAGATAGTAGAGAACTGGTACTAACTCCTGTCTCCATTTGCATCATGCTACCATTCCAATGTACCAAAGGAGCAACATCGGTCGCAACGTGAACTCCCCAATCATCGGCAACAATTGCTCGAACATCGTTACTTGGAATCATGTCGATATTATAGGTGCCATTTGCCATATCGGTGGCCAAGTCCCAAGCAGCTACTCCTGGTCTAGTCGGACCTTGGCCATTGTGAGAAATGAATATCGCCGCGTCGTGATAAATTGTGGAATTTGTTCCATCAGGATTCTGAACGACGCGTGATATAGGTCCCGCTTCGGTAATGCCGCTGACGGTATTACCCATCAAGCCATCATTGAATCCGAGTGTATTGAGTACTGTTAGATTCGATTCATGCAGGACGGTAACTCCAGCGGCACCACCAGCCAGAACCTTACCTCCGCCCTGAATCGTAGTATTGATTGAGTGTAAGTGAGTGATGATTGGAGAAGGCAATCCATCTATCGTAGTAATCGGATTATCCCAATCGTCACGGGTGGTATTGTACATTCCAATTCCACCATGAGTTGCTATCATGATATGGTCTCCGTAGACCATGAAATCGCGCACGAGATTACTTGGTAGTCCGGCGATTAGACTTCCATAGCTCCATTGCCGACTTAGGGTATCGAAGGTTTGGAATCCGGCCGCTGAGCCTTCATTGCCCATTAGTCCAACATACATTGTGTTATTCTCAATTATCATCCCATCCATCTGGGCGTGAAGCGCGGGAGGAGTGGACACTATGCGGCGTTGTTTTAGGTCAATCGCCTTGAGTCCGCGGCCGGCTGTGGTTACCCACAGAGTCTCTCCATCCAAGGTCATTTCATTGACTACATCTTGTTGGAAATTGTAACCATATTCCCACCTAACCGAACCATTTGCTAGAATTTCTCCTTGAAGGATCGAAGAGCCGTAAAATGAACTAGAATCCAATGCTGAGGTAACCCACACATGAGTATCGTTAGAGATTATTTCCAAAACACGACCGCTGGTTAGTCCAGCCAATTCATCATAACCACTTGCAATCAATCCCGAACCATCCAATCTATCGACTCTGTTCAGGCCTGTTGTTTGTCCTGATCTTCCAATCGCATAGATTACCTGACCTGTTGACGAAGGAGCCCTATCTATCGAACAGCCGTCCATTCCTGGATCTAGAACCTGACCATTGGCGGTTGCGGTTCCAGAAGTTATCAGTCGAGAGATTCCGCCTTGGTTGTCGTACTGATGTGCGGCCAAGAGAACGTTGTTGTCATGTAATAATCCACCAGGGAAAATTCTGTCCTCGCTTATTCCATCTGCGGCGGTGAGTATTGAAAGATATGTGTCAGTATTGTAGTTGTATCGATCAATCCCGACTCCTTCTGTATCGTATGCGATATAGAGAATGTCATTGGCTTCATCACAAGTCACTGCTCTAGGATCATTATTGGATAGCCCAGAGCTACCAGAGGTCATCGCACTAATCCATTCGTTGGTAATTGAGTCTGAATCATGGTCTACGAGGTCATATCGGGCTACACCGCCTTGATTCCCCCACCAAAATCGCGCGCCTATAGCAACGTGCACTATGTCATCGCAGATGCCGATGTCGGCTGCATATCCATCTGGAATATCTCCAGTCCCTAAATCCCAAGAAGACCAATTACCAGTCGTTCCATCCTTTCTCAATATCTGAGCATTTGAGTTCCATCCACTGGATTCCATATTTCCAACCCATAGATCATTACCGATGACTTTCATCGAATAGAATTCCTCTTCTGTATTCGATGGTAAACCATCACCTGGAGTCCATGAATCAAGCCATGTTTCGTTTACAGGGTCCCATCTTAGGATACCGTTCATACTAGCGAAGAGATATTCTCCTTGGTATTCTTCCATCCCGCGGATTGGACCATCTACGTCCGTCCACTCGTCTAGTAATGTCATTGTGTCTGCATTGAATCGCCTTAGGATGAAGTTCCCATAGGCTACCCATAGTTCGCATGAACTTGTGTTTAGCGGGAAACACTCACCAAGGAATCTTGCATTTACTCGCAATACATTACCTATGGTTGACAGATCATCTTCCCATGACTCATTGGTCATGTTCCAGCGAACAATTGTTCCATCCCCATCATTCCAAGTCTGGGTTGGTCGAATACCAATCCACAATTGGTCGTCAACTATTCCAATTCCATTGATTACACCATTCCACCCGGTGCGGTCGTCGACCTCTATGGTTGTTAGGCTAGTATTTGTTGTCAGATTGATACGGTAGATGCTATCTGAACCACCGCCCCACCAACTGGTTGAACGCTGGGTAGAGTAATGCAAAATGTCACCATAAATCTCTATGTCAGCCGGTATAGAATTGGAAAGGGTAGGGCCATTTGGATTCGAGCCTCTATCCCATGAGATGAGTACGACATCATTGATTACATCGATTAGTGTAAGTCCAAAGTCACCACCGGCCCAAATGGTGCCATAAGTCTGCCCAGGTACTAGAGCGGTTACATCATCATCATTGATGTATCCTTGATCGCCATCCCAAGTCGTTAGCCATTCATTGTTGATTAAGTCATAACGAGCTATACCGGTGTTTTCGAATCCAAGGTAAAGGATGTTGTCAACTTTGACCGTACGAGCACGCTGAGTATCGTCACCTGCAGTCCAAGTCTCAATAACGCTGAAGTTGTCCATGTTTACGATACCAGCACCTTGGTTTCCTCCTGTGTATGCTCTGTCGGGTGCGAGCATCTCAATTGTGTACACAAAGCGACTTTCGAGGCCATCGCCGGAACTTACACAATCTTGGAATTGATATTGCCAGTTCCATTTACAGGCCCCTCTATTTGTGCCAGCGTAGAGGCCATCTCCATCGCTTGTTACATCATAGAATACACTAGGTCGATTCCACCATGAACCGCTGGTTGTCAATGTAGTCCAAGTGCTCCCATCATAGCGCGAGAAAGAACCTTCTGAGCCGACCAATAGGCCTCCGAAATCATCCATCTCCAGAGATAATACATCATCATCTGGAAGCGAGTTTGTATCCTGATTCCAGAGGTCGGAAATATCACCGGTTAGCCTGTCTATAACAAGTATTCCAAACTCGTACAATCCAATGTAAAGTACATCGCCATCAACTGCAACCGGTGTTGCATCCAAATCATCGGCGCCAAGTGATTGCCAAGAGCCGATGATGGTCGAAGTGGATAATTCAACTCGCATAACTCCCTTGTCAGGAGTGGCCATGTATGCTATTCCATATCTAGTGGCAACCGAATTAACAACGTCAGAATCTAGACCGTCCGAAGTGGTGATAGTATCCACTAGCGTCATCTGATTGGTGTCAATAATTGATATTCCAGATTGGCTATGACCAATTACCAAGTAACCATTAGTATCGTCAAAGGCCAAGGAACTAACGTCGTTTGAGCTTAATCCGGATACGGTTCCAATGTAACTTCCATCGGTATTTTCTAATCTCAAAACTCCAGCATTGCTTGTTCCAATCCAAACATTGTCGTTATCATCTTGTTGAATAGCAACAATTTGACCAGGATTGCTGACATAATCGCGGATATCGATTGGAGTCTTCCAAGCACGATCTGCTTCATCATATCGATCGATTATTCTACCACTTGCAACCCAAATCTCTCCACTGTCTCCATCATCAATACGAGATACTACATCCATTCCATCGATTGAAGGTCCACTAACTAGAGTCAGTGTACCAGCGGGATTTTCAGCAATCTGCATTCCAAGAGTTCCTGAACCATCGCTAAACAAAGCGGTGGAGGAGATTGGTCCACGGGATGGGTGTGCTGGCCAAGCGATGGCCATTGCACCATTTCCATACAAACCAAGTTGTGACAGCTGATTCTGAGATTGGAAGATTAACGAATTAGTATCGTAAGCATGAACGGTGGTACCTGCGAGAATATGTAGCCAACCTGGTGTCAGAGATAGACCGTGAATCTGATTGGAAGCCAACCAGTTATTTGTTGACCATGTGGCTATCCACGATTGTGCGGTTAAGTCCCTGCGGTTGATACCTGAATCAGCGGTTGCGATTAGCAGCTGATTGCCGACAATCTCGAGGTCGGTGATTTGGTTCGAGGAGAGGAAATTCTGAGTGCTCCAATCTGTTTGGGAATCGACAGATACAGAAACACTTCCTGAGGAAGAAGAAGTAATGTAATTGAGAATGTGAACTCCAGCATTTGTTGTCGCCAAGTAAACACTGTCGCCAATTATCATCATGTCAGATGGAGTTTCAATGTTTATCGTCGGACAGTAATCATACTCACTCCAGACCTCTTCTCCAATCGGCTTGAAGTGAATGCTACAATTTCCAGCAGCCCAGACCGTCCCGTAATCATCGACCGATATTGAATAGATTCCTGCGTTTTGTAAACCGGTTGGTTCCCTTAGATTCGGCATTTCTGAGGAATCGAATAAACTGCGTGAAAGAACCGAACCATCTTCAGTTCCAATAAGTAAAGTCCCTGTATCACTGTCTATCGCTAGCGACCTTCCCATGATTCCAGTTTCAATATCCACGATTGGTTTCTGAGAGCGGGCGTCTAGGTGTAGAAGGTCGTCGTCTAACAATATGTACAACCGGCCATCGATCGGATTTACCGCAGAGTCGTGAATGTCTATGTCGACTGCTGAATAGGAAACCATTGGGTCAGCCGGCCTTAATGCCTCGATTACCATATCAGTTAGTGTCACTCCGGCTGGTAATTCCCATGAAGCATCAGAGATTGAGTTGGGTTTCAGATAAGTGCTTAGAGTACCGTTCAGGACACTGGGCGGGTTGTTCTGCATCTCATTCTGCTGACCGAGGTCGCCATAACCTCTCCAATCGAGGATAGGGGTTTGAGTATCCATGAGAGTTATCTGAGGCTCATTTGCCCAGTATCCTGCAGAGCCATTAACTGCAATTTCAAAGGTCAGATTAGAAATTTGTGCCCCTGGAGCAAATGGCAAGAATAAGTCGCTATATGCATAGCTGCCATTATCCGGATCAGCTCCGGTAGCGACCAAATCAATCCATCCGGTGTCGTTACTTCCCGAGGCGCCCCACGCAGCCTGCGAAACCTCACGAATTTCTTGCTCTGATTCTAACTGATTCACGTCAGAATATGCAGACCAGGGCAACAAAACCATCAATGTTGCAAGAAGCAAGGCAGACCTGCGCTTGCTCAGCAGTTGACGAGGATTAGACATGGCTACGAACCTACGGCCTACTTCTAACCATTAAGAAAGGGTGGGTTTGTTGAGTTATACATGATTCTCCCTCTAAGGAGGGAGTAGAGATTATTGAAAGCACATTTCCAAGGGCCGATAAAACACTCGAATTCTGTAGGATAGCATCAAAGAGGGGGGCATTGCCCGAAGGTTCTCGAGGAGTGGGCATGGTCGAGGACAGACTGCGGGAGGATGCGTTGGAATACCACGCTGCTGAACCTGCAGGAAAAATCCGAGTTGTGCCGACAAAACCACACGGAACCGCTCGTGAGCTTTCGCTGGCTTATTCTCCAGGTGTTGCATATCCCTGCGAAGAGATTGCAGAGAATCCAGATGATGCCTACAAGTACACATCAAAAGGGAATTTAGTGGCAGTTGTCAGTAATGGTACTGCAGTTCTTGGTTTGGGAGATATTGGTGCACTTGCCGGAAAGCCAGTTATGGAAGGAAAAGGCCTCTTGTTCAAGGCATTCGCCGACATTGATGTTTTTGATATCGAGGTCGACAGGACGGATGTCGACGAATTTGTCGAAGCGGTAAAGGCGATTGCTCCTACTTTCGGAGGAATCAACCTTGAGGATATCAAGGCTCCAGAATGCTTCGAAATCGAACGAAGGCTCGTCGCAGAATTAGATATTCCAGTTATGCACGACGATCAGCATGGTACCGCAATTATTTCTGGTGCCGCTCTAATCAATGGATTGGAAGTCGTTGAGAAGGATGTTTCAGAAGTTAAAGTAGTGATTTCTGGCGCTGGTGCCAGTGCAATTTCTTGCGCTCAGCACTACCTTCGTCTGGGAGTTAATGCGGATAATTTGCTAATGTGCGATAGCAAGGGGATCCTCACCAAATCACGTGGTGATAATGGTGAGTTAAATGAATACAAACTCGCTTTTGCAAGGGATGTTGAAGACGGTGGGTTAGCCGAGGCAATGGTCGATGCAGATGTATTCCTTGGCCTGTCCAAGGGAGGACTTGTCTCAGGAGAGATGGTCAAATCTATGTCTGAGCGACCATTGATTTTCGCTCTCGCAAACCCTGACCCTGAGATTCTACCTACCGATGTACAAGCGGTTCGCGATGATGCTATAATCGCGACAGGACGGTCAGACTTCCCGAACCAAATTAACAACGTACTCGGATTCCCTTACATCTTCCGTGGCGCACTGGACGTGCGTGCTACAGAAATCACAGAAGGAATGAAAATGGCCGCAACCAAGGCTCTGGCGGCTTTGGCAAAGGAGCCTGTACCGGACGAAGTCGCCGCTGCATATGCAGGAGAACAAATGCAATTTGGACCCGAATATCTAATTCCAAAACCATTCGATGCACGTGTACTAATTTGGGAAGCAAGCGCAGTAGCTCAAGCAGCTGTCGATGAGGGGATGGCTCGAATTAGTGCTGAGGAATTCGACGTTCAGAAGTACAGAGAGGACCTTGAAGCAAGGTTAGGATTAACTCGATCAATTATGCGACACGTGATCAATCAAGCGAGGAAAGACAAGAAGAAAATTGTCTTCTCAGAAGGTGAAGAGCCGACCATCATCAAGGCTGCGGCTCAATGTATGATCGAGGGAATATGCGATCCAATCCTTCTAGGTCACCCTGAGCGTATTGAAGCCGTAAAAGAAGAGCTTGGACTCAGTTTTGATTGTGAAATTATTGACGTTAGATACGACCCTCGTAGGCGTGGGGATTATGCAGATGAATTACACAAACTTCGTGGACGTAAAGGACTAACACGAAGGGATGCGATTAACCAATTGAAGTCTCCAAATTACTTTGGTCCAATGATGGTGCACTGCGGAGATGCTGACGGGTATCTTGGAGGCATCGCTCATAACTATCCAGATATCGTAAAGCCATGCCTGCAAACAATTGGCCCTGACCCTTCTTCGCATCGAATTGTGGGTCTATACATGATGACTGTAAATGGTCAATTGATGTTCATTGCAGATGCGACAATAAACATCTATCCAGATGCAAGAACACTTGCAGAAATTGCTATTCAAACCGCTAAGGTTGCTCGAAGATTTGGAGTTAGTCCAAAGGTTGCTATGCTTTCATTCTCTAACTTTGGTACCTCAAGCGAATTGCGCACTGACCGAATCGAAGAAGCCATCGCAATGGCTCGTGAATTAGATCGCGGTCTAGTTATCGATGGCCCAATGCAGGCTGATACTGCTCTTGTGCCTGACCGTCAAAACGAGTTCCCATTCATGGAATTTGACGGACCTGCCAATGTATTGGTGTGCCCTAATCTGGCTTCGGCAAATATTGCCTACAAATTGCTTCAGAGAATTGCGGGCGCAGAAATGACTGGTCCAATTCTAGAAGGTCTAGCCAAGCCTGCTCACGTACTCCAGCGAGGTGACTCGGTTAGGCAGGTTGTCCACATGGCAGCAATCACTGCGGTAGATGCCCAAAGACATGCAAGGCAACGTCTCTGAATTGTCTTAACAGCATCCATCACACGAACAGTCTGGGCCACACGGGTCGCAATCGCAACAGTCACAAGGCATGTTTTTCCTACTGCTAATTATTATTTATAGATATTTGAAATATTATTTTCTTGATAGAAAAATGCGATCTAATTTACCCCGTCCGATTTTTCCGCTTATAGAAAAATCTCCAAAGGTAGGCGATTATCGCCACTAAGCCTACGGCCCAACC
>CENF01106364.1_pt1 | contig 14974 bp, 11 predicted proteins | sample 361291 | NCBI WGS metagenome assembly CENF01 (sample SAMEA2619399, study PRJEB7988) | marine metagenome | isolation source: saline water (ENVO:00002010), including | reverse complement strand
TGTTACGAAAGTGCAGAGACACCACAAGACCTATACGCAAAATTGAATGAATTAGATATTCCTACCATTGTTATTCCTCATGGAAATACTTGGGGTTTTTACAGTCCTCCGAACATTTCTTGGGATAAACAATTAACTAAAGATTTTAATGACGAAAATTTACAAATTATTATAGAGGTGATGTCTGGGCATGGAAATTCAGAAGAATACAGGCCTTGGAGGGCCGTTATGGAGAATGATGATGGCTCTTTATCCTGTCCGGAACCAACAAAGGATTATCTTCCTAGTTGTTGGAAAGCCGGAGAAATTATAGCAAAAAGATGCTTGGCAGAAGGAATAGATAGCCTGGAGTGTGCAATAAGAGAAGAAGAAGCTCGCTCTAACTTTGCAAACATGGGAGCAGGAGGTTTTCATTCTGTGCCTGGCGTAAAAATAGAAGATTGGCTGGACTCTGGTCAGTGCAAAGATTGTTTCATACCTTCTTTTAATTACAGACCGGGTGGATCAGCCCAGTATGCTTTAGCGATAAGTAATTTCGATGAAGAAAAAGTTAAAAGATTTAATTTCGGTTTTATTGCCTCGAGCGATAATCATCGTGCTCGTCCAGGAACGGGTTACAAAGAAATAGATAGATTTGTTACCACTGAAGCCAATGGTGCAACCAATCCTGATATAAGCGAATTACTTTTTCCAATGGAAGAACCTTCGTCAGAGCCGATCTTTATAGGTATCGGAGATTTACAAAGTCAAAGAAGGGGTTTTGATATATTTGAAGCAGAAAGACAAGCCTCATTTTTTACAACAGGAGGTTTGGCGGCAGTCCATTCTTCAGGAAGGGATCGTCAATCAATCTGGGATGGAATGAGACGGAAAGAAACCTATGGAACCAGTGGAGATAGAATATTGCTCTGGTTTGATCTGCTTCATGAAGATGGAGTTATCCCGATGGGAGGGGAAGTAGCTCAGTCCGCAAATCCTACATTTTCTGTAAAAGCGCTAGGTGCCTTTGAACAGAAACCCGGTTGCCCGGACTACTCTTCAACTCAATTATCTCAAGAAGACATCATGAGTATTTGTAAAAATGAATGTTATAACCCGTCTGATGTTAGAAAGAAAATATCACGAATAGAAGTGATCAAAATTACTCCGCAAATGTACTCGGGAGAGGATGTAAATAATCTAATACAAGACGTGTGGAAATCTTTTGAATGTCCCATGAACGGAGAAGGTTGTTCAATAACTTTTACTGACGAAAGCTTTGAAAGTTCTGAAAGAGACACTTCTTATTACGTAAGAGCTGTTCAAGAACCATCTACGGTAATCAACGCCAATAATTTAAGATGCACTTATAATGAATCCGGAGAATGTGAGAAGGTGAATATCTGTCATGGAGATTTTAAAACAGCTCGTGAAGATGATTGCTTATCAACATCCGAAGAAAAAGCATGGTCTTCCCCAATCTTTGTTGACTACGATGCAAAAAGACCTGATTTAGCTGCTCTTATTAAATAAAAAAAATAAAAAATGGAAATGAACAAACAAGTAATCATTGATAGTCTCCCTGAAGGGAAATTAGTTGTAGACAATTACAGAATAATTGAGTCCCCAATTCCTAAACCAGACCAAGGAGAGGTCTTAGTTAAAACCACCTCTTTTGCTATAACTGCTGGAACCAGGGCAGGTTTACAAGGCAGCGCGAGTTATGCAGGCGCCCCAAAAACAGGAATAGTTATGAATTGCACGGGGATTGGAGAAGTTGTCGAAAGCTCAGAAGTTTCTTTTCCTGTAGGAAGCATGGTTCTTACACAAACAGGCTGGCAAGAATATTCTCTTCAGAAAATAGAGTCTCTTACTTTGATGCGTGATGGCGTTGATCCTGAGCTTTATTTAGGGCCTCTGGGTATAAATGGTTTAACGGCGTATTTTGGATTACTGGAAGTGGGAGACCCAAAACCTTCGGATACGGTTATGGTTTCTGCGGCAGCGGGATCGGTTGGTCACATGGTTGGTCAAATTGCTAAAATTAAAGGATGTCATGTAATTGGAATTTCTGGAAATGATGACAAATGCAATATGCTTAAAGATAATCTTGGTTTTGATGCAGCATTAAATTACAAAGACGCAAATTTTCGACAAAACCTAAAAGACTCAACCCCCAATGGCCTTGATGTGTATTTTGATAATACGGGCGGAATGATATTGGGTTCAGCCTTATTTAGAATGAACCCAGGTGGTCGAATAGCTTGTTGTGGCGTTGTTTCTCAATACGATACTAGCTCCCCTGAACCTGGACCAAGAGGCATTCCTGGACTGCTAATTAACAATCGCATCAAAATGGAAGGGTTTTTAATCTTTGATTTTGCTGAAAAATACGACTACGCCACCGATGAGATATTGGGGTGGATAGGGTCAGGAGATTTAAAAATCTTAACGGATAAAGTTGAAGGACTAGAAGCTGCACCTGAAGCTTTTGTGGATTTATTGGCGGGTGGAAACATAGGGACACGTATCGTTAGGTTAAGTTGATAAAAGAATGAATTCCGCTGACGCGTTAATTAAAACTTTGATAGAAAATGGCTTGGAAGTTGTGTTTGCCAATCCAGGCACTTCAGAAATGCACTTAGTGGCAGCAATTGATCATCACCCAGAAATAAGGCCTGTGCTGGGCTTATTCGAAGGAGTTGTGACCGGCGCAGCTGATGGTTATGCTCGTATGTCAGAAAAAGCTGCAGCTAATTTGTTGCATTTAGGCCCCGGACTGGGCAATGGCTTCGCCAACATACACAACGCTAAGAAAGCCAGAACTCCCATGTTGAATATTGTCGGAGATCATGCGACGTATCACCTTCAATACAATGCTCCTTTAACCTCAGATCTGGATGGGCTGGCCAAAGCCAGTTCAGATTGGGTTGGAAGAAGTTCTTCTCCTGATGATTTATCTGCATTGGGTTCGAAAGCTTGGCAAGCAGCTCATAAATTTCCAGGACAAATTGCTACCATGCTAGTACCAGCAGATTGTGCTTGGGGTGAAACAGATAATTTAGGTAAGAAATTAGATATCGAAGGACCTGAAGAGGTTGACGATGCTCTGGTCGATGAAGCCTATAAAGCGCTTTCTTCTAATTCGAATTCGATGCTTTTCTTGGGAGGTGAATTCCTTGATGAAGAGTCTGTAACTTTGGCAGGAAAAATAGCAACAGCTTCTGGCTGCAGACTAGCAACGGATACCTTTGTAAAACGCCACAGACGAGGTGCTGGTCTTACCAAAGTAGAACCCATACCTTATTTTGCTGAAATGGCTGAAGAATTCCTAGCGGGAGTTGAAGCTATTGTTTTTATAGGGACCAGACCGCCCGTTTCTTTTTTTGCTTACCCAGGTAAGAAAAGTTTTTTATCGCCTGAAGAATGTAAACTGATTGAATTGGCTTCCCCTTTTCAAGATGGCAAATATGCTCTACATGCCCTGAGTGACATGTTGAAAGGAAATTCCATTGATCAACATTTAATTCCAAATAATGACTCTCAAGCTCCAACTACAGGTATTTTAGATTCAACAACCTTAGGTCCTTTATTTACTAGTCTTTTGCCAGAAGACGCAGTGGTATGCGATGAGGCTGCAACTTCAGGTTTTTTTGTAACGCCACATGCATGGAATGCGAAACCACTTGATTGGTTGGCTTTGACAGGAGGTTCCATAGGTCAAGGTTTGCCTTTAGCAACAGGAGCTGCAATTGGTGCTCTGGGTAGACCGGTTGTTTGTCTTCATGGAGATGGCGGCGCAATGTACACCATTCAATCTTTGTGGACTCAAGCAAGAGAGGGGCTGAATGTTACGAACTTAATTTTTTCTAATAAAGCCTATGCAATATTGCAAGTTGAATTAGAAAGAGTAGGAGCTTTAGAAACAGGTGACAGGGCAACTTCAATGTTATCTTTAGACAACCCTGAGATAAATTGGGTCTCTCTTGCCAATTCTTTAGGGGTTCCAGCAAAGAAAACCCTAACCGTAGAAGAATTCAATAAAGCTTTTTCTGATGGCATAAGTTCAGAAGGACCGAGTCTGATAGAGATCGTTATATAGAGGAGTCTAAATGAAAATTATTTTAAGAATTATCGCCGCACTAACTGTTTTTTGTATTTCTGCTTTTGTGCTAATCCAAGTTCCTTCTGTGCAAGATAGAATCATGACATCTGTTGTTGCTGGTATGGCGAATGCTTCTAATAACCTCCCTCAAGAAGATGCACTGAGTGCAGCGGTTTGTGGGTCAAGATCTCCAATACCCAGCCCGGAAAGAGCAGAGACATGTATTCTTGTTCAGGCTGGAGATGACCTTTTTGTTGTGGATATAGGGGCAGGAAGCTCAAATAATTTAAGAAGTTGGAATATAGACTTCGGTCAAATAAATGCTGTTCTTTTAACTCACCTGCACTCCGACCATATATCTGATCTTCCAAATCTTCATCTGGGAGCCTGGATTATGGAAAACCGAACAGATAAGTTAAAAGTTTATGGTCCCGAAGGAGTTTCAAAGGTCACAGATGGTTTTGAGATGGCATATGATCTCGATTATGGCTTTAGGAGTGAGCATCATGGGGAAGCGATAGCACCAAGAAAGTACGCTGGCTTTGATGCAAATACGATAGATTTGAGTAGACCCGTACTATTTGATGATGGTGATCTGAAGATTACTGCATTTAAAGTAATCCATGAGCCCATTGAACCGGCCCTCGGTTACAAATTTGAATACAAAGGGAGGTCGCTTGTGATTACCGGTGATACTTCCTATTCTCAAAGTGTTATAGATAACTCTAGGGATGTCGATGTGCTTTTTCATGAAGCTCAAGCAAATCACATGGTTGCCGTTATAGAAAACTTTGCCTTACAGAATGGAGCAAAACTTCGAGCTAAACTTATGTCTGATATTAAGACATACCATACAACGTTAATTGAAGCTGCTGATATAGCCAATAAAGCTGGTGTTAAAAAATTAGTTTTTTATCACCTAACACCAGCTCCAAGAAATTATTTGACGGAATTGATGTTTGTAAGAGGAGTTGATGAAGTCAGGAAAGATTGGCTGCTCGCTAAAGACGGTACGTTACTAGTTTTGCCTGTAGATTCAGATGAAATTATTGTCTCGACTATGTAAGTTTTGACTTTGAATTAACTTGCTTAAAAAGCAACAGTGACCTAATATTTACCGCCCAAATTTTGAAAATATTCATTTAAAAAGGAGAATATATGCGTAATGCAGTAATAGTAGACAGCGTCAGAACGGGATTGGCAAAATCATTCCGTGGTGGCTTTAATAACACTCGTGCAGACAACATGACGGCTCATGTTGTTAATGCACTTTTAGAAAGGAATCCACAGGTAGATGCCTCTATGGTAGAAGACATTATCTTAGGTTGCGGAAACCCAGAAGGAGCTCAAGGGCATAATATTGCAAGAAATGTTGCTGTTCTTTCAAACCTTCCTATTGAAACTGGTGGAATCACGGTAAATCGTTATTGTTCTTCTGGTCTTAATTCAATAGCAATGGCTGCAACTCAAATCCAAAGTGGTTTTTCAGATTGTATTATTGCCGGAGGAGTTGAATCTATAAGCACTTCACAAGGGCACACGAACATGCACATGTATGTTAATGAAGACTTGGCTGCAAACGCTCCTGGGATTTATCATGCGATGGGAACTACAGCTGAAGCGGTAGCTCAAAGATATGACGTTTCAAGAGAAGCTCAAGATGAATACGCACTTTCAAGTCAACAAAGATGCGCAGCTGCTCAAGATGCGGGCCGTTACGACGATGAAATTATTCCTATGGCAACGAAAATGATGCTTAAGAACAAAGAAACGGGTGCTGAAAAAGAAGTGGACGTAGTAGTAGACAAAGATGATTGCAACAGACCTCAAACAACACTTGAAGGTCTTTCGAGCTTAAATCCAGTTTTTGATCCAGAAAATGGATCTGTAACTGCAGGCAATGCATCTCAACTTTCTGATGGAGCTTCCGTCACTTTAGTGATGAGTGAAGAGAAAGCAAACGAACTAGGTCTAAAACCTTTGGCATACTTTAGAGGTTTTACCACTGTTGGCTGTCAGCCAGATGAGATGGGAATCGGTCCGGTCTTTTCTATACCAAAATTACTTAAATCTGCTGGATTAACAGTAGAAGATATAGATCTTTGGGAGCTTAATGAAGCATTCGCCTCTCAAGTTGTTTACATTAGAGATCAGTTGAATATTCCAACTGAAAAACTAAACATTAACGGCGGTTCAATTGCTATTGGTCATCCTTTTGGAATGACAGGCTCCAGACAAGTTGGTCACCTTACCAGAGAGCTAAGACGTACTGGTGGTAAGTACGGAATAGTAACTATGTGTGTAGGTGGTGGAATGGGAGCTACAGGCTTATTTGAAGCTATCCCAGAGTAAATCTTTGTTGTCTAAGGAGGTATTTGTCCTTGGACGAACATAAAATAATTCAGAAATATTTCTCTGATGTCGGTTCTGCTTATTTAGCTGAACAGGGCATCAGAGTTTCTGTAGGAGATGATGCTGCCATCGTTAGCAATTCTCCCAATAAAGAATTAATAGTTTCAATTGATACATCTATAAAAGATATTCACTTTCTTTCTTCCATGAAAGCAACAGATATAGCTTACCGTTCTGTGGCCGTTGCCCTCAGTGATTTAGCTGCTTGTGGAGCGACCCCAGCTTGGTACACCTTAGCGTTAACCATGGAAGATTTTAATGAGGCGTGGTTAGAAGATTTTAGTGAAGGACTGCGAATGATTTCTGAAGAATTCAAATTCCCTTTAATTGGTGGCGATACCACTAAAGGGTCATTATCTATTTCTGTTCAAGTAACAGGATACTGTGATCAAGGTAAGGCCCTTACAAGAAAGGGGGCTGAAGAGGGAGATTTGGTGTTTGTTTCAGGCTTCATAGGCGAATCTGCCAGAGGCCTGAAAGCTTTAAAAGCTGACGAACATAATGTAAAAGAGGTTTTATCTTATCTAAGACCTAATGTCAGAATTGATCTGGGAAAAAGATTAATAGGAATAGCCAGCTCTGCAATTGACGTTTCTGATGGATTGATTAAAGACTTAGGACATATTTGCTCAGAATCAAATTTAGGTTGTGAGGTATTGATAGAAGATATTCCAACTAGATCTACAAAACCTTTAACAGGAGGAGAAATAAATCAAGGAGATGATTACGAAATTTGTTTTTCTGCTAATGAAAAATACTTACCTGAAATAGAAGTTATTGCTGAAGAGCTCATGATCCCCATAACGGTTATAGGCAAAATGACACGAGGAAGCTTGGTCGTGGTGAAAGACAGTCAAGGTGTTGAAGTAAGAATTCAAGATGGGTATGGTCATTTCTAGAAAATAATATGAATCTTAAAAAACTGCTTTCTTTTATTTCTTTGGGTTTTGGTTCTGGACTTTCTCCTATAGCCCCAGGTACGGCAGGTAGCATAGTTGCTGCGTGCATTTACTATTTTCTCTTCTCTTTACTTATAGAAAATTATTTTCATTACTTCTTATTTATTTTATTCATTGTTTTTTGTTTTTTCATTGGACTCTACCTTTACCCAATGACAGTTGAAGGCGAAGAAGATCCTGGAAGCTTTGTTTGGGACGAATTTGTTGGTATGTGGATAGCCTGTTTGCCAATTGCTTTATTTGAAAAAGGCTTTGTGTGGCTTCTTATAGCCTTTATTTTATTTCGTTTATTTGACATCTGGAAGCCTGGTCTCATTAAAGAATATGATGATAAAGCCGGTGCCATTAATGTCATGATGGACGATGTTTTGGCAGGAGCCCTGTCAGCCGTAATTCTTTTTGCTGCGTTATTAATAATATATTGAATAAGATTCAAAAGTTTAAAGTAAAATAATCTGAATTAAGGAGAATTTCTTGAGAATAAAAACTTTGGCGAAAGCAAAATTACCTACTCCGTGGGCTGAATTTTCTATTACAGCATTTGAAGATACTGCAAACGGCGAGGAGCATTTAGCTATTTCTCTTGGAAATCTTAATAATGACCCTTTGCTCAGAATTCATTCTCAGTGCTTGACGGGAGATGCTTTGTTTAGCCTTAGGTGTGATTGCGGTTCTCAACTAGAAATGGCGCTTAAGAAAATAGCTTCCGAAGAAGCTGGCTTAATCATTTACATGGCACAAGAGGGCAGAGGTATAGGTTTAGGAAATAAAATTAAAGCTTATGAACTGCAAGACGAAGGAATGAATACTATTGAGGCCAATGAAAGTTTAGGTTTTGAAGCTGATGAAAGAAATTACTCTGTTTGCGGAGAAATCCTGTCTTCTATGAACATCACTTCTGTAAGGCTAATGACAAACAACCCTTCTAAGATAGAAGGTTTGATTGATTCAGGAATTGATGTTGTTGATAGAGTGTCTATAGAAGTTGATGCTTCTGAACACAATAAAGATTATTTAGATGTTAAAGCTGACCGCATGGGTCATCTTTTTAAGAAATAAGATTCAACCTTTTACTTATTGCAGCTAGGACTTCTTCTTCTGCCAATCCAGTTATAACTTTTTGTTGCTCCTGATCACCATGATCAATGAACTCGTCCGGCAGGCCAATAAGTAAATGCGCAACATTGGCACCTTCTTTTGAGAGACATTCAGCAATAGCAGAGCCAGCACCACCTTGAGAACTGTTTTCTTCTAAAGAGACTAAAAGTTTAAATTCTCTGGACACTTCCTGTATCTTCTTAACGTCCAAAGGTTTGACAAAATTCATGTCTATGACTGTTGCATCTATTTTTTTTGAAACTCTTAGGGCCGTGTCCAAGCAATTACCAAAAGATAAAATTGCGGTAGTTTTATTTACGGCTGATCGCACTTCCGTGCTCTTTCCAATTTCAATTTCGCTGCCATCTTTTTGGATGAGTTGATTTGAGCCTTTACCTCTAGGGTAGCGAACTGCAACTGGCCCTTTGTAATTGAAACCGGTATTAAGCATTTTCCAAACCATGTCTTCGTTGGAAGGTGTCATGATAACCATATTGGGTATGCATCGGAGATAAGAAAGATCGAAAGCTCCTTGATGAGTAGCTCCATCAGCCCCAACCAATCCTGCCCTATCAATTGCAAATAAAACATCCAGATCCTGGAGTGCTACATCATGGATTAATTGATCGTAAGCTCGTTGTAAGAAAGTGCTATAAATAGCAACAACTGGTTTCATTCCTTCACAAGCTAACCCTGCTGCAAAAGTTACAGAATGTTGTTCGGCAATGGCAACGTCAAAATACCTATCAGGGAATTCTTGTGAGTATTGAACCATTCCTGAACCTTCTCTCATGGCAGGTGTTATGGCCATAAGTCTTTCGTCCTTCTTAGCTTTGTAGCAAAGCCACTCACCAAAAATTTCTGAGTAAGTGGGGGAGGGTTTAGATTCAACAGCTTTAGCTTGTGCGCTCTCAGCCCTTTTAATTTTGTTAATAGCATGAAAGCTTATTTGATCTTGCTCTGCAGGTGAAAAGCCTTTGCCTTTGGTAGTGATTACGTGGAGAAAACGAGGTCCGTTTAGTCTTTTTATGTCTTCAAGTATTTTGACTAATCCAATAGAGTCGTGACCATCAACAGGACCTATGTATTCAAAACCTAACTCTTCAAAAAGCGTTCCAGGTGCAACCATGCCTTTGGCATGAATTTCTGCTTTTCTTACAAAAGCTCTGGCCGCAGGCACATAAGTTAGTACTTGTTTTCCTCCTTCACGAATCTTGTTGTAAGTTCTGCTAGCCCATATTTTAGATAGATAATTTCTAAGTCCTCCTACATTTTCGGAAATGGACATTTGATTATCATTTAGAATAACCAGTAAATTCTTATCCAAAGATCCTGCATGAGACAGGGCTTCAAAAGCCATCCCAGCTGTTATGGCTCCATCACCAATTATTGCAGTAACGTGCCTATCTTCTTGTTTGGCATTTGAGGCTGTAATCATTCCAAGTGCTGCACTGATAGAGGTGCTTGAATGACCAACTCCAAAAGTGTCATAAGGACTCTCTGTTTTAGAAGGAAAAGGAGCAAGACCATTCATTTGCCTTATGCTTTCCATGTCATTTTTTCTTCCTGTCATTATCTTATGCGGATAAGTTTGATGTCCTACGTCCCAAACCAACCTATCTTCTGGAGTATTGAATGCATAATGCAATGCGAGAGTTAACTCAACCACTCCAAGACCTGCTCCAAAGTGACCTCCAGTTTGCCCAACTGTGTAAAGCAAGTACTCTCTTAATTCATCTGCCACCCTAGGCAGTTGAGATAATTTAAGCGCTCTGAGATCAGACGGCTCTGATATGTTATCTAGAATTAGAGAATTAGGTTTTTTTATTGGGATTGTTTCAAAGATTTTCACTTTAGTAGTTCCTTGTCACAACATACGACGTTAAAGATTCAAGATTATCTGTTTTAAGATCTAAACCCTTTAAAATGTCTAAAGCCTCTTCCGCTAAGTGCATTGATCTTATTTTTGATTTTTCTATCCCCACCATAGAAGGGTAGGTAATTTTTTCTTTCATTAGATCCGATCCTTGCGGCTTTCCACTTTCTGAAGCAGGTGACTCTATATCTATAATGTCATCTCTGATTTGGAAAGCTAGGCCAATTTTTTTCCCGTAAGTTTTAAGTATTGAAAGTTCATGACTTTCCAGCCCACCTATAAGACCTCCAAGTTCAATAGAAGCTTCAATTAGTCTTCCTGTTTTTTGCTCATGCATTAAATCTAATTCATCGACATTAATGTCTTTATTAAGTTCTATATCTTTCATTTGTCCCTCCACCATGCCCTTATGATTGCAAGCGCTAGTAAGACTATTGATCATAAGTATTTTGGTGGAGTCAGAAAGACTATTTATGGAACAGATTAATTCATAAGCCATCGGTTGCAGCGCATCACCTGCTAAAATTGCAGTTGCTTCATCAAATTTTACATGACATGTTGGTTTCCCTCGTCTTAATTTATCATCATCCATTGCTGGAAGATCATCATGTATAAGAGAATAACAGTGAATAAACTCAACAGCACAAGCTGTTGCATCAGCAATAGGAATTTCTGTTTTTCCAAGATCTGAACTTAGATAAACAAGTATCGAACGGAGTCTTTTACCTCCGTTGAGTACTGAATAGTGAACAGCATCTAAAAGTCTAGAGTTATCTTTTGGAGGTAGAAATCTTTGCAAGGCCTGATTCACTCTTTCTTGATAAACCCTTATAAGTTTTTCAAATTCAGGCATCCTTTAGAGGCACGGTTTTTAATTCTCCGTTTTCTTCTATTAGTTTTTTGACTTGAAGTTCTGCTTTAGAGAGTTGTTCTTGACATTGCCTTGTAAGCTTTATGCCTCTTTCAAAAGATTTTAAAGATTCTTCTAAGCTAAGTTCACCTGATTCTAATTTTTCTACAACATCTTCAAGATCTTTGAGAGCTTTTTCAAAATTTATTTCGGTTTTTTTTTCGGCCATAAATTTAAATATTATTTTTAAAGAGAGTATTCTAAACCAATATAGGCTTCTCTCGGTAAACCAGGAAAATATCTGTCTCCTCCAAATGCATTAAAATCTGCTCTCTCAGCATAATTTTCGTCTGTAAGATTCTCAATTCTTAGATATCCTTTAAGCTTAGAAGAGTAATTCCAGCTTGTTCTAAGATGAAACAAGGTATGACCTTCGTATTCATGTAAGTTTGCTGCATCAGTAAAATAAGAATCTATATACTCAATTTCAATTTCAGTAGAAATCAAGTCATTAACAGAGAAAGCCCACATAAGATTACCCATTAGTTTCGGGGCAGTGTCTATAGTGTTTCCATTTCTTATTTTTTCTCGAGTAGAAGTATCAGAAGAAAATTTGTATTTATGATCCCCGTAAGTCAGGGTTGCTGATAAAGAATTGTCATTGAGGAACTCAACTCTTGAAGTTAACTCCATCCCTTCATGATTTGTTTTGCCATTGTCAATTATGAAGTTTTCAGAATCTCTAAAAATAGAATTCTTTTTCTTACCTTTATAAAAACTTATCGATCCATTTACTCGATAGAAGCTAAATTTACTGCCAATCTCAAACATAGATAGTTTTTCTGAATCCAAGTCACTTACACTCTGTTTCTTTTGTAATCTATAAGCTTCATTGATTTGAGGGGGTCTGAAGCCTAAACTGCTCTGAGCAAAATAATTGATTCCATCGTTATCTGTTTCCAATCCTAAACGCAGGCTTATTTCTTGATGGACATCAGTTCGATCGGCTGGTCTATTGTAATAACAACCTCCAAATCCACAAATGCTTCCATCATCTCTTGTATTCCCATCAAGCATTTTATTGTCGTAAGAATAATGAATAGATTCAGCTCTTATGTCTCCAAAACCAATCAAGTTATTACCGAGGTTCACCCCTTCTATGCCAGAGAAAAGAGCGAAGACTTTTGAATTTCCTTGGTAGTCATAATGTTTTCCTTTGGGTCTAGTTGCGTTATTGAATGCTGAACTATCTGTTAAGGCATTCTGTTGGGTTTCTTTTAAATCCATCTTGGCCATTTCTATTTGAAATCCATTTACCCAAGTCATTTCACCAAGATTTATAATTTTCTGAAATATTGCTCCTAAACTTGTGTGATTATTTTTTTCTACAGGGGTACCAGGAAGGTAATGCTGCAGGAACTCCATTTCATTCTTTCTAAAATAAGGTACTAATGACGAAACTCCGTTTTCATTTTTCTTTACAAGTTTAAGCGAAGTTCTCAAAGAATTTGCATCTCTGTAGGCTTCAGGATTTCCATTCTTTTTGTTTAAAAATGGATTCTTGTAACTATCCAGTCCATTTATATACCCTGCAGTTTCTTGATTAAGATTGGTAAAATTAAGATTAAAAGATCCATCCCATCCTTTGATCACTAATTTAGATTTAAAGTTAATTTTTTGTTGATCATATCCTGAGTTTTCTCTGAAACCATCGTTAGTAGTTATTAAGGCATTCAGTTTCCATTCTTCCAAATCACCAACGCTTAACTTTATATTTTGGTAATCATTCGGACCAAGATTGGTTGAAAATGTATTCTCTGATTTTAAATCCTTTGTTAGAACATTTATCACGCCATGCATTGCATTTGCACCGTATCGAGCACTTGCCGGGCCTGTTATTGCCTCTATACCTTGTGAGAGTTCGTAAGAGGTCTCAAACAGTCCATTAACATTACAAAATCCACTGGGTCTGACCGGAACTCCATCTTCCATTAATAAAAATGAACCACAAGCACCAGGACCTGTTAAAACAGGCGATCTCATTGAGGTTAGATGCTCTTGACCGGAGCCTCTGCTTATCCAGACCCCAGGCACTCGTCTAAAAATTTGCTTGGGGTGTTGTGCTTGCAGTTTAACTAAATCATCAAAACTTAAAGAAGAGATTGAAAGATTTTGAGACCAACCATCAAGGTTTGTTATCTTTTTTTCTAAAACAATTATCTCCTCGACAGCCTCTGATTTTAAGTTAAAAGACGAAAGAGCAAATAAGAAAATTAGCATTCTACAAGAAGATATTTTCATTTATACGTCCGTTTATTTATTTAGAAGTGGCGATGATAACTGATTCATCAGCATCCTTAAAAGGTTTAGAAGAAATATCTTAGTGTCTAATTGTTTACTTTTACAACTCTGAAGTTTTTAATGAGTTTTAAAGGCCAAAACATCAGTCTCAACAATCTTTGAGGAATCTTCCTTACCGAATCACTCAGGGCTAAAGCACATGGTGTCACTACTAGAGTAAGTATAGTTGCGACGCTTAAGCCAACAACTAATGACCCTGCCATCTGCTCCCAGAAACTACTTATATAGCCACCTTGTTTAATACTTCTGTCAATAAGGTCAACACTGTAACCCATTGCAATAGGAAGTAGTCCGGCTATTGTTGTAAAAGAAGTAAGAAAAACTGGTCTTAGTCTCAATATAGCGCTTCTTAATGCAACTGATTTTGTGTCGGACCCCGGATTGTTTCTTTTCAGAAGATTGAATGTATCTATCAATACAATATTGTTATTAACAACAATTCCTGCAAGAGCAACACAACTAATCCCTGTTTGCAGCGTGCTAAAAGATCTATCAAGAATCAGCAAGGAGATAAAAACACCTCCAAATGAAAGCAATATTGCAGATAAAACTATGTTGGCTTGATAGAAGCTATTAAATTGTGCGACTAAAACAATAAGCATCACAAAAAGCATGCCAATAAAACCTAGTACAAGATAGTCAGCTGCTTCTTTGTTGTATTTATCAAAACCATCGAACTCAACAGTTATACCTTTTCCAAGATCTGTAATGGCTATCCAATCTTTGATTTGTTTAATTTTTGCGGAGGGAATTACTCCAGGCATTGTCTCAGCAGACAGTTTTTCAACACGCTTACCGTTTTGTCTAGTAATCGATTTAGTGGCAGGTTTGATGATGGTTTCTACAAAACTACTCACCGGAACTAGCCCTTTCATAGTTTGAATATTAAGTTTTTCTAGTTGATCAATGTTCCTTTCATTTTTCGGGAATCTAACTCTTATATCTACTTCTCTATCTAGGTTAAGAGGCCTGTATTCTCCAACTTTTATTCCGTTTGTTACCATTTGAACTGCAGTCCCAACATCACTCAATCCAGCTCCGTACTGAGCTGCTTTAGTTCTATCAATGTTTAGTTCCCATTCAATGCCTCGTCTATCAGAGCTATCCTCTATGTTAGTAAACCCTGTTACTTCAGTTTCTACATAGTTTCTAATTTTCTTAATGGCTATTTTTAAGGCTTTTGCATCTTTTCCTATAACGTTTAATTGCAGTGCTTTGCCGATAGGTGGGCCGCCTTTTTCTGCTTCAACGGAGACTAAATATCCAGAAGTGTCATTTAATCTTTCTCTCATTAGGTCCATAATTTCATAGCCATTTCTATCGGATACGGCATC
>CENF01084386.1_pt1 | contig 15002 bp, 17 predicted proteins | sample 361291 | NCBI WGS metagenome assembly CENF01 (sample SAMEA2619399, study PRJEB7988) | marine metagenome | isolation source: saline water (ENVO:00002010), including | reverse complement strand
TTTTAATTGAGCCGGAATGGGTCTCATAATCTCGAAAAATCATAAAACGACTTAAGGCCAAAATCCAATAATTCTTCAAAGCAATTCTCAATCGTTTCGAAAACATAAAAAAAGGACTGACCTAAGGCAGCCCAAAATAATTAGATGTATTTCTCAATTCAGTTTCTATTAAATGCAGACTTTTGACCTTTGCCAGATTTAAAAAGGAAATATGCTGGTGCTCCTAAGTAGATAGCACTAGATAATAAAAGGATCATGTATGTTGAAAAGCCCAATCCCGGATTAGCCAAAGCAAAAATCATTGGATATGAAGTCGAAGTGAATGTATTCTTATCTGCAATTGATATAAGTTCTGTAGTGTTAAAGAAAATATATGCCTATTGTATAATTTGTATTACCAAAATGATTAACTGTGTCTGAAAGACCTCCTTTTAAATTGATTGGCATAAATAAGACCCTTAAAATCTAAAATCATCGTCAAATCATTTTTTCACCCTAATAAGAGATGCAATCCAAATATCATCTATCCAATATTGCTTAATCAAATCAAAATCACCCTTAAATCCATAACCTAATTCTGAAGCCCAATTATTAGGGGCACAAAAATAGTTAGGGAATGTATCTTCAGTAATAAAGTTCACATGAGTAGGATCTTGAAATACCTCTTTTGATGGATATGCAGGTGTAACGTGTAAAAACAAACCGTCAGGTTTTAATATTCTATAGATTTCATTAATTAGCTCTATGAAAGCAAAATAATTAATACCATCAATATCTATTATCCTAGGAATGTGCTCTATAAAATCAAAAGCTGTACAATAGTTAAACATATTATCATCAAAAGGTATATTTTCTCTTGATAAATCAGATTTAACTATATTATTTTTTATATCTTCATTAAAATCAATTCCATATAAAAAATCAGCTGAGAAAGGATTTCTTGGCTTCTTACCACAACCTAAGTCTAAACTTTTAGTATCAACTAAATTATTCCGATAATGAGGTTCATCGATAAAAAAATTGTCTACAATAGATTTAAATGAATCTATATTGGGATATTTTTTCCTAAGTTTTATCGAACTAAATAATGCCGTCCTAAATATACTTTTTAGAGCTTGCAACTTTTTAAGATTTTTTCTCATATGGAAACGAAAACCAAATCCAATTTTAGTAGTATAAAATTTTTAAATCTAGAATTAAAAGTTTTTCAGAATTATTGATATAATATTATGTCAATGACTTTAATATGTTTTCAATAGTGAAATGCCAGTGAACATTGTTTAAGGATAATTGATTTATAGTATTTTCTGAGTTTAAGACAGAATATCTAGGACGTTTAACTAATGATGGGTAATCAATTGATTTAATTGGTATAACTCTAGCCATTTGACTAATCAAACCTAAATCCTGAGCCAACTCGCCTATCTTCAAAGCTACGTCATACCAAGTAGTAATTCCTGAATCACTCCAATGCAAATATTTTAATGAGTTTTTATTTTTTGAATGTTGAAGTTCAAGCAACTTCCAACATACATTTGCCAAAGTATAGGTTGAGGTAGGGCATCCTATTTCATCAGCAACCACCGAAATCTCATTCCTTTCTTCATGTAATTTGAGCATGGTTAATAAAAAATTTTTTCCAATTGGTCCCATTAACCAACTAGTTCTAAGAATTGTCGCTTTTTGGATGGGATGCAGCAAATCCTCAATTGCCTGCTCACCTGCGGCCTTGGTTTTACCATAAGTATTTAATGGATTTCTTTCGTCTGAAGGAGAATAAGGAAAACAATTTTGACCATCAAAAACAAAATCTGTACTCAAATGCAATAATTTACCGCCAAATTTAAGCAACCCTTCTGAAAAAGCTTTTGGAGCTTCTGCATTAATAGCAAAAGCCAAATCAGGATCCTTCTCTGCATCTTCTACTGAGGTAAATGCAGCGGCATTTATAATCCAATCTGGACGATAATCTTCAACGGCTAAGAAGCATGCTTTTGAATTAGCAAGATCTAAGCTACTTCGAGTAGTTTCAATAACTTGTACTGGATTATTATCAATATTTTTAGGCGCCGAAATTAATAAAGCTCGTCCAAGTTGACCGGTAGATCCAGTGAGAAGAATTTTCATTCAAATGGAAGTTCTGATGAGAGGGATTTAAAACTTAAAGCGTTCTTATCTTTTTCAGAAAGGTTAGGTTTTATTGCGCCTAACAAATTCAACTGCCAATCTATATTCAATTCATGGTCGTCCCATCTAATAGTTCTTTCACAAGCTTTATCCCAAAAATCAGTAGTTTTATACAAAACATGCGCTTTATCACTCAAAGTAATAAAACCATGAGCAAAGCCCTTCGGAATCCAAAACTGTCGAGGATTTTTATCAGTCAATAAGATCCCCGCCCAGCTACCAAAAGTGGGAGACTGGGATCGAATATCCACAACTACATCAAAAATCTCACCGCTAATACAAGTAATCAATTTCCCTTGAGCTTTTGGTGGAACTTGATAATGTAATCCTCGGATCACTCCGCGATCAGAACAGGAGTGATTATCTTGTACAAAATTAATCGTTTCATTAAGACAAGAATTAAAGTTTTCTGAATTCCAGTTTTCTAAAAAAAATCCTCTAGTGTCATTAAATACTTTAGGCACCAAAATCAAAGGACCACTAATAATTACACCATCGCTGTCTTTTACGAAATGATGAAACATATTAAAAATAAGATTTGTTTAGAATGAAAAGTTTTTTATTTCTCGACAAGGAGAAATTTTTAAAATATATATTGAAAATCTATCAAATACTAATTGTAGAGATAAATGCAATTAAACGAATCTAAACGAAAAGGAATAATTCTTGCCGGAGGTTTTGGATCTAGGCTATATCCCATAACGAAAGCTGTGAGTAAACAACTTATACCTGTATATGATAAGCCAATGATTTACTACCCACTAACAACTTTGATGCTAGCAGGTATTAGAGAAATATTAATAATTTGTCTACCAAAAGATAAAGAAATTTTCCAAAGATTGTTTGGTGATGGAAGTAGTCTTGGTCTAGAAATTAAATATAAAACACAACCAGATCCTAAAGGCTTGGCAGATGCTTTTATTGTTGGAGAACAATTCCTAAGTCATAGTCCATCCGCGCTAATATTGGGAGACAATATATTTTATGGAGATGATTTAATAAGACAAATTAAAAATGCTGACTCTCAACAAAATGGTTCAACTGTCTTTGCATACAGAGTAAAAGATCCAAGGCGATATGGAGTGATTACTTTTAAAGATGATGGTAAAGCCTTGAAAATTGAAGAAAAGCCATCTCAAACAGACAGCTTCTACGCAATCACAGGATTATATTATTATGACGAAACCGTTGTAGACAGATGTAAACAATTAGTTCCCTCCTCAAGAGGGGAACTAGAAATATCTGACTTAAATAGTTGCTACTTAAAAGACAATCTTTTAAATGTGAGAATCTTAGGAAGAGGGACCGCGTGGATTGATACAGGAACATTCGATTCGCTTCATAATGCAAGCGAATTCATAAAATCGATTGAAGATAGACAAGGTTTAAAGATTGGATGCCCTGAAGAAGTGGCATGGAGAATGGGATTTATTGATAGTGAAGATCTTTATAAATTAGCCTTACCTCTATTAAAAAATAGTTACGGGGAATACTTAAGACAACTTGTTGAAGAAAAAAATTCAAACTATGTCAAAAATAAATAACTATTATTGTATAATAATAAAAAAGAATAAATAAAATACATGAATACAATAATTAATTCTTTTTCTAAATACAAAAAAATACTAATAACAGGAGGAGCAGGTTTTATTGGAGGAACCTTAGTTAGAAAACTACTAATTGAAACTAATTCAATTATATATAATTTGGATAAACTCAGTTACTGCAGTAGTTTAGAATCAATCAACCAATTAATAAAAGATAAGAATATAGATAATAAAAGACATATTTTAATGAATATTGACTTAGAATCAATTGAAAATACTAATGAATCATTAAGAATAGCCGACCCAGATATAATATTTCATCTTGCAGCTGAAAGTCATGTAGACAGATCGATAAAGGATGCAAGTGGATTTATAAAAAGTAATATCATTGGCACATATAATTTACTAGAATCGGCAAATAAACATTATAAAAACTTAGAGCCAAAAAGAAAAAGATTTTTCAAGTTAATGCACATTAGTACAGATGAAGTTTTTGGCTCAGTTGAAGGAGAAAATAAATTTAACGAAGATTCAAAATATAAACCTAATAGCCCATATTCAGCGAGCAAAGCATCCAGCGATCATCTTGTTAGAGCTTGGTATGAAACATATGGTTTACCGAGTATTATTACTAATTGCTCTAACAACTATGGTCCATGGCAATATCCAGAAAAACTAATCCCAGTTATAATTTTAAATGCTCTTGAAGGTGAAGCTATTCCAATATATGGAGATGGCAAAAACATAAGAGATTGGATTCATGTCGATGATCATGTAAAGGGATTAATCCAAGTTTCTATAAGCGGAGAAATTGGAGAAACATATTGTCTAGGAGGTAGTAATGAAATAAATAATTTAGATTTAGCTAATTTGATATGTGAAAAGATTGATAAAGTCCTAAAGAAAGTTAATAGTAAAAAAGATCTGATAAAATTAACCGAAGATAGGCCTGGTCATGATAAAAGGTATGCAATCAATTCAGACAAAGTAAAAGAAAAGCTCAATTGGAGTCCTAGCTTGAATTTTGATAAAGGATTAGAGCAAACTATTAATTGGTATATGAACAATAAAAAATGGTGCAAAAATATAAAAGGATCAGACTAAATAAATCTAAAATGAAATTTAAACTTACAACAATTAAAATATATTTAGTTAATAAAATTAGTTATTTAATAATAAAAAGCTTATCCTTTAAAAAAAATAATTATTCATTGTTAATCAAATTATATCAATATATATATATAAATACTAAATTCAATATAAAATTCAATAAGAATATAATAAATGATAACCATATATCAGTAGAGCTATTGAAAGAAAATCAAAATATAAAAATCATTAGTTTAATCTTTTCTCATAATATATTAAATAATATCACCACAATGAAAAGGTCTAAAGAATGCCTAAATCACTGGATTCCACTATTAATTAAACTTTCAAGCAAAACTAAGAAAAAAATAATTATAAATTTAAATTGTGGAGACAAAGGAAGTAGTGATTATTTAAGCATGGATTCCAAAAAAAATACAAATCTGATTCCTGATTTGTATTCATTAAATGCAGCCAAGAAAATAAATAAAAAATTACCGAAGATAAGCTTTGAGGAATTTAAAAAGATATGGTTGATAAAAGAAAGTAAAATGTATTGGAGAGGTGGTACTACTGGTGATTCCTATAAAAATATAAAAGAATTAAACAAATTAAAAAGAATAGAAATTTGCAAAAGATTTAGAGAGAGTAAGGATATTGATATCAAAATATCAAGAATAACTCAAAATGATACGAACAAAGAAAAGATAAAGAAATACTTGATTCAAGAGAAAATATTTGGGAAAGAAGTATCTGAAAATAAATTCATAAATTATAAATATTACCCAGACATACCTGGAAATTCATTAGCATGGGGTACAATAACAAAATATTTAGGAGGAAGCCTTATATTTAAGGCAGAAGTAGGAAAGCATCTATATTACTATAATCTTTTAAAGGAATGGATTCATTATATTCCTGTGAATAATGATTTTAGTGATTTAGAGGAAAAATTAATATGGTCAGAAAAGAATCAAACTAAAAGTTTAGAAATTGCCTATTCTGGTTATATAATAATCTTAGAATACCTTAAAAATATAGATAATCATTTTATGAATACATCAATGCTATATCTAGAAAAAAATGATGTCATATGCCAATGATATTTAAAATTCGATCAAATAAAATAGAAAATAAAATAAAAGTTGATATTAAAAATATTATTAGAAAATATAAATATATAAAATTTGAAATTGAACTTACAAAGAATTTATCAATAATGGAAATCGAAATATCGATTTCTTTACAAAAACAAAGTCCTGCAAAGGTGATAATATCAATACCTGATAAAAGAGAAGAAATTACAGGAAGATATTCTATTTGTTTAAATTATTGGTTACCTAATTGTATAGAAGCTGTTTATCGTAGCCAAAGATCCTTAACCTTAAAATTTGACACAGATGATTATGGCAATTCTAATTGTCTATCTATGGACTCAGAAGATATTAATAATCTCATTCCTGATGAATATTCAATGAGAAATCATTATAAACAAAGATATAATAATAATCCCATGCCTTTTCATAAATTTAAAAAAAATTGGTTAGAAAGACAACATCAAGTTTTCTGGAGAGGAAGTACGACTGGTGGAGGTGTATTAAATACAACAAAGGACTTATTTAAATTAAAAAGAGTAATACTGTGTCAATTATATAATCATAATAATTCATTTAATATGAAAATAAGTAAGATAGTACAAAATAATCTTCCAAAACAAATTTTAATAGACGAACTTAAAAAAGAAAAAATATGGACAAGATCAGTTTTTGAAAATACATTCTCGAAGTATTGTTTTTACCTCGATATACCTGGCAATGCATTAGCTTGGGGATCAATTAGAAAATATTTGATGGGTAATCTGATATTTAAATCAACTACGAAAAGGCAATTATATTATTACCGTTTTCTAAAGCCATGGACACATTACATACCAGTAGATGAAAACTTTTTAGATTTAGACGAAAAATATAGCTGGGTAAAATCTAATATGGAAGAGGCCGCATTGATTGCTTGGAATGGTTACATTCAGGCGAATAACTATATTAAAAATACACCTGAATACTTAATCTCAAGGATTTTAGAAAAGACAAACTAATAAAAAATGCTTTTATCTATTCTCGTTATATCACGTTCACACAAATTATTAAATCAAATGCTATACAGCATTTCCAATGCTACATCTTTAGAAAAAATCAATGTGGAAATACTTTGCTCCTGGAATGGAAGTAGTATTGATGAATCGAAAATTAAAAATAATTCTGGATATAATTTCAGAATAATTCAAAGACAAAAATATCATTTCGCAACTAATATGAATTCTCTAGCTAGCCATGCTTATGGAGAAATCCTTTTAATTATTAATGATGACATCGTACTTGATCAGAATAGTATAGATTATGGAATCCATGAATTAAAAAACAATACCAAAGTAGGTTTAGTTACTGGTAAGTTAAGATATAAGAATGGAATGATACAACATGCTGGTATTACATTTGATTCACAAAATATTCCATACCATAAATTTGAAAAATTGCTTAAATCAAATTCAGATTTAATAAGTACAGAAAATCAAAGAATTCCAGCAGCCTCAGGAGCATTGATCTTCATTAAAAAAGCTTTGTTCTTAGAAATTGGTTTCAGTGAAGAATATGAAATCTGCGGAGAAGATATTGAGTTATCACTAGATTTGAGAGAAAAAAAAGATTACATTATATTATTTTCTCCACGAGTTAGTGGAATTCATTTTTCATCGGCAACACGTAAAAAAAACAATCAATATGGCAACAGTGTTAATGACTTAGCGAAAATGAAAAAAAGGCGTGAATATTTTATTAATAAAGTATCAAAAAATCAAATTTTAGATGAATTGAATGATCTCAGCGATCAAGTAGAAATATTAAAAAAAATCGAACTAAAAAGAAAAAAATTTAAAAACTTTTTAAAAATTTTAAGAAAAAAGATTAAATAACTATACTTTCACACTTATACCCAAAGGATGATCAGGATTACATAAATCCTGATAAGTACCAGATGAAATAACTTCTCCATCTTTAATTTCATAAATAAAATCACATTTAGATAATGTATTTAATCTATGTGCGATAACTACAGTGGTACATCTTCTACCAATAATCTTTAGAGAATTAATAATTTCTGTCTCTGTTTTTTGATCCAATGCACTTGTAGCTTCATCAAGGATGAGAAACTTTGTATTTCTATAAAATGCTCTTGCTAGAGCAAGTCTTTGTCTTTGACCTCCAGACAAATTCAAACCATTCTCACCAATTAAGGTATTAAGACCATAAGGCATTTCATCAATAAGATCAGTTAGCTGGGCTGCTGATATAGCTTCTAAGACATCATCCAGATCAACTTCATCTGGTCGACAGCCAAAAGCGATATTTTCTAAAACGCTAGAATCAATTAAAGTAAAATCCTGTAATACTTCTGAACAACAACGTTGCCAAGATGAAATTTCATTCTTGTCTAAAGGCTCACCATCTAATCTCATTTGTCCAGACGTTGGTTGTAAATGAGCAAGCAAAATATTTGAAATAGTTGATTTTCCGCTACCAGTTGGACCCATTAAAGCAATTCTTGAACCAACAGGAAGATTTATTGAAATTGATTTAAGAGCATAATTGTTTGAACCTGGGTACTTATAGTCTATTTTGACAAGAGAAATCTCTCTTCTAGGAAAAATACCGTCTGGAGACAAGCTAGTAGAGGGTATAAAGCCTCTATTTGAATCGTGCAGTTCTAAGTAAAGTAAGGCCGCATCAATTTCAGGTAAACCACCTCTAACAGTTGTTATTGATCTAAATAAATCTTGAAGTGGTGGTGTTAATTTGACGAGAGAAACTATAAAAGTTGCTACAAACGGTATTAAATTTGATGCTAGTTTTTGATAATCTGATCCATATATATAAGGAGTCAATGCAACTAAAAAAATAAAAGATATCGCTAAAGGTTCAATAACTATTCTAGGGACATCAGGTAAGAGTCTTGCTCGCCATTGAAATCTTTGAGCAGATTTACCAAGGCGTACAAATTTAGATTCAAAATAATCTCTAGATTGAGTTAAATGTATATCACGTATAGAAAATAAGATTTGGTTTAATAATGAACTAATCTTAGCATTTAATCTTACATTCTGAAGAGATGCAATTCTCAAATAGGGAACAACAAAAGATGATAGAAGAAAAAATGAAACAGCTAGAAATAGTAATAAGATAATAGCCCTTAATCCCAATACCAAAGACAAAGCAATAGATACTGAAACAATAACAATTATACTACTAATTATTAATAATATAGGCCTAATTATTAGATCAGCTATGTTTTGCATGTTCGCTAATATTTGAGAAGATATCGAAGATGATTTAGTAGTCAAAAAATAATTATATGGTTGTCCAATTAATTTGAATAAAATCCCATTTGAAATATCTCTCCATATCTGTGCTGTAAGATTCTCAATAAACAATAATCTGAATATTTTTGTAAATGAACCTAACCAACTTAAAATAACAAAAAGACAAACAAGAACTATTGCTTGTTCTTCTATAGAGTTATTAAAAACATTTACTCCAGGGAGAAAATCATTTAGTTCTTTACCGACTAAACTTCCAGCCAATCTGGATGATAAAGCAACAATTCCAATATCAAGTAATCCACTTAGAATTGATAACGGTACTATTTTCCAAACAAATGTATTAAGACGACTTTTAGGAAGAGTCGTCAACAATCGCCTTAGCTTGTTTAATGTTTTGCTCTTATGTCGAGGCAAATCATATAATGCTTTTATTTTATTATATTTGCTTAATAGCTAAAATTAACTAGTAATAGCCAGTATTACAAGTGAATGCTTAGAAAAAACAGGTTTTAAATCAATAATTTAATCATTCTAGATATATTTTTTTTTAGAAAAAATAAAAAATTAAATATATATAATCCAAAAGTAATTACTATGTTTTTCAATCTATTCTGTAAAGTATTCTTTCTTAAGCTGTTTTGGATTAACCTTAATTTATCAACAATTAATAAAAACAAATCCGGTCTAACAAAATGAATATGTCTAACTTCAGCTAATAACAATGGATGAACAATAATTGAATAATTCATTTCTCTAATCTTTTCACAAAAATACCAATGTTCGCAACCAAAATCTCCATTCCAGATTATTTTTTTTTCTTGTAGCAATTCACCTCTTACTAAGGATATACCACCAAAGGCACTAGCTACACTAATAGGTAAAGACCTATCCCATTTACGTCTGTCAGCAGTCATAACAAAAGGATTATAAGAAAAAGACAGTCCTTTATTACCTTGAAGATCCTTTAAAGCCCAACTGTCATAATAAGAAGTTGATTTGTTTAAATCAAACTTATCAGATACATTTTGCTGAGTATTTGGGGTAAGCATTCCATAGGTTTGATTGTTATCTATCAAATGGATCATAGACTTAAAAAGATCTTTATCATAATAAATATCACTATCAATAATGAATAGATAATCATACTTTCTATCTCGAAGAGCATATAAACAAATATTCCTATATTGAGCCATTGCCTCTGTTCTCGTAATGGACGGCACACTTTCCCATTTAGGATGATTAAGTTTCTGAGTTAATAAAATTCCTTGCCTATCTTCTAACCATTCTCTTAAAATTTTAGATGTATCATCTACAGAATCGTTTTCATAAAATGAATAGAAAAATGAATAATCACTACCTAATTCATATTCTTGAGTACTAAGTTGATTTAGAGAAGTATGAATATAAGTTTGACTATCTCTCCATAAAGAAATAATAGCAATAGTCTTAGTCAAAACAACTTAAAATATTAATGACATATTAAAGGATTAAAGCAAGAAAGAAAAAAATAGAATTTAATTAGTATTAAAATAACATCTAATTAATCAAAGATTTGATTACTCTTTTAATTTCTCTTGAAAATAAGCAATAGTTTGATCAAGCCCTTCATTAAAATCTATATTAGGTTGCCAATCTAACTTTTCTCGAGCTAAATCAATATTTGGTTTTCTTCGATTAGGATCATCAGAAGGCAAAGGCTGATGAATTATTTTCAATTTCGGATTAATCTTAGAACGAATAATCTCTGCAATATTCAGAATAGAGTATTCATCTGGATTACCAAGATTAATAGGTCTCTTATAGCTACTATTCATTAATAAAATCATTCCCTTAATTAAATCATCAACAAAACAAAAACTTCTTGTTTGCTTTCCTTCACCATATACTGTTAAAGATTTTCCTTGCAAGGCTTGAACAACAAAATTACTTATTACTCTTCCATCATTAGGCAACATTCTAGGACCATAAGTATTGAAGATTCTCATAATTCGAATATCAACATTATGCATACGTTCATAATCAAAACACAGAGCTTCAGCTAGTCTTTTCCCCTCGTCATAACAACTTCTTATACCAATAGGATTGACATTCCCCCAGTAATCTTCAGATTGCGGATGAACTAAAGAGTCACCATAAACCTCACTAGTAGAAGCGAGTAAAAACCTAGCTTTGGTTCTCCTAGCGAGACCTAACATATTAAAAGTACCTAAGAAGATAGTTTTCACAGTTTTAATTGGATTAGATTGATAATGAACGGGAGAAGCAGGACAGGCTAAATGCCAAATCTGATCAATTTCCAGTTGAATTGGAAGTGTAATATCATGCCTTATAAGTTCAAACCTTTTATGCCCTATCCATTTTTGGATATTACCTTTATTGCCTGTGGAATAATTATCAATGCATATGACTTCTTCTCCTTTCTCTAATAGAGTGTCTACAAGATGAGACCCCAAAAAGCCAGCACCCCCAGTAACTAAATTACGCTTTATCAAACCTGTAATCTATAAATATAAATACTAACAGACAGAAAAGAATATTATAAAACTTTTAATAATTATTACTTAGTATATGTAAAAGATTGTCCAAATAATTATTTGTAAAAACATAATAAATCCTCATACGATTTAAGAAGCTATTAGCTACCGTTGTCTTGACTTTCTTAAATAACCTTAGATTCCTTATTAAAAATTTTTAAAACTTTGATTAATACAATAATTTTTAATAAGTAATTTATTTAACAATCAATAGTCTGATAATATTTGATTTTAAATAGGTATTTCCATGCAGTTATCTATTATCGCTTTAACTTCATCAGAATGGGGCATTGCACGATTCACAACAGACTCTTTCGCTCTAATCGCATTAGGAATTTTAACTACCCTCCCTATTCTATTAATGAAAGATAAAGTAGGATTTAAAAATATATGGACTAGTGGAAATGCACTGTCAAATCGATAAATAATTAATCTAATAAAAGTCAAGACATTTTTTCAAATAAGTCCTTGTGATAGTCAACAACATTTTGGCAACTTATCACTGGGGTAATTTCCATGTCGATGCCAAACTGTGCTCGCCATGGAGCAAAGTGAGAGAAAAGCTCCTTATCACCATTTGCATTGCAGAGAATTACAACTCGGCCTTCTCCAGGGGCATGAACCCGAAAAAGCATTTCAAACCCATCAAATTTATCTTGCTTAGACATCTCTCCATTTTCCCAAAATTCCACAAATTGCTTATAGGCAGCAAGTTGATTTTCAATATTAGGGAACTGGCAATCAACCAAATAGAGTTGCATTAGTATTTGATAAAAACTAATTTTAGCTAAAAATCCACAATAAATGATTCTATATTGATCAATAAACAAATTATGTCGCAAAAAGGAGACATAAGGAAAAAAGAACATTTCATAAATAATTTTTTAATAAAAAATAAATCAAGTTACTTTTATTAAGAGGGATATATATTTAAGGAGAATTGAAAAACCCATTTGAAAATAAAAATAGACACATAAGAAGTAAAGGTCCTACACCAAATACAAAAAGTACGATTTTTGCAGTTCTAGCTGTTGCCTCTTTCTCTCCAGTAGTTTCTATGATTTTAGAAGTTAGTTTTTTTTTTGATTTTTTACTCGGCATAAATCAAGATAGAATTAAAGAAATAAAATAGACTAACTGATAAATAGTGAAATAAATTTTAGCTTACAATACAAATTTCTTCTAATTCTAGAGAAAGTAATATTAATCTATTTTTTTTATAATTTCTTCTATTACTCTTGCCGTATCAGACCAATTAAAAGAGGCTGCTCGTTTTGGACCTTCTTGCAGAGCTTTTTCAAAACATTTTTTGTCGTTTATGATTGCATTCATTGCAGCAGCTATTGATTGAATATTAAATGGATTAATAAAATATCCATACTTCCCAAGAACCTCAGGAAGTGAACCTCTTTCAGAAGCTATAACAGGAGTTCCACACGCCATTGCCTCAAGAGCTGGGAGACCAAAGCCTTCCCAAAGACTCGCAATAATTAGTGCTTGGCATTCGTTTAATAATAATAATTTTTCATCATCATTAATCCAACCTTTCCACACACATAAATGTCTAATATCTAATTGATCAATTATTTTAATCAGACTTGGCGTATGCCTAATATCAAAAGAACCAACAAAAACAAGCTTATAATCATTAATTTTGGCGATTGAGAATGCTTGTATTACCCTCGCCAAATTCTTATGTGGATTATGTCTACCAATAATAAGAAAAAATTTTTTTCTTATATTGGTTATTGGATAATACTTTTTATTATTAAAACCTAGTTTAATGGGAAATAATTTATGCCTTGGTACTTTATAAAAAATATGCAAATCATTAGCAGTAGAGATAGAGTTACATAGGATTAGCTTTGATTGCTGTAAAATTAAAGGGACATAAGTTAAATGATATAATGTTAAAAATGATATTGAAGGATATCTCAAAGGTATCAAATCATGAGCCATTACAATAGATTTCACATCTGAAAATAAAGGTGCTTCCAATAATGGTGATAAAAAGTATTCGGCATTTAATTTATTCATAATTTTAGGAACAAATTTCTGGAGCCAAAAAAATCTTCTCAAATGACTTTTAAAACCTTTCCCAGGCGAAAGATCATTCGGTATATAAATATCACCGCTAATCCCTATATCTTGTGGAATTAGAGAAGTTATTGTTTTAGCAGATAAAGAATTCAGTAAATCCCTTGAAACAACTCCTATGCCTGTATTTTTTTTTGTTATGTAGCTTCCATTAAAAACTATAGAAGACATGGTTATAATATTCTCATAGATAATCTATTTTAAACAATAATCAGTCAGATGTTGAGATCAAACTTTTTTTATAGATTTTTTAAACATAAGAAAAATACTAACTATCAAATTGTGAAATATAAACTAAATAAAGAATTTGAATTACAAGATAAGCTTAAGGATCAAATCATAGATATAGATAAAAAAATATCTGAAAACAGCAAATCCCTTATAGAAGCACAAATTGTAAAATTCAGATCGACTTTTTCAAAATCAAATAATTTTATAGAAAAAATAGGAGAGAATGTCTATAAATTAAAATTAGAAGAATCAATTAATTGGCATCAAAAAGAACTAAAAGAATTATATTGCAAACGAAAAGAATTACAAAATAACCTAGAAAAAATACAAGGTGTTTTTTGGCTAAATCGAATCAAAAGATTAATAGCAATAATTTTCATAGGGGTTTTAGTCTTAATAGGTCTCTTTATTTTTTTGTCTGGCTTTATGATTTTAATTTATTTGATGCCACTTATTATATTAATCATCTTGGGCTATTTAATAGCAAACAAAAAATATTAATCTGTTTTCAAGTATAAACAGCATAATGCGTTTAATTAAAAGGGTAGATTGATATTCAACAAGATAAACTTAGTGGAATAGCTCCTAGAATTTAAATATAAGAGTGCCTCTATTATCTAGAGATTGAAAGATTATTGCTTTCTTTAATTCTAAAAACTGCTCAATATATCGAATGCATTTTTATATACTAATTTGGAAAAAGAATACGAAAATAAAACTTTAAAAAAGACTTTTTAAATCTATCAAATCTTTAGCTATAAGATAAAAAATTAAACCTGTTCCAATAATTGATCCAGATAATCCTCCGACAAAACCAAAAATCAATGTACTTAAATTTTTTCCATCAGTTGTAGGATTTTGAGCGGAAATAGGACGTTTATCAACGAGCTTTAAGCTGTCAGTGGCAGGTCTGCGGCTGGTTTGTTGATGTCTAACAAGTGCTTC